>OKVF01001035.1_pt1 | contig 24729 bp, 21 predicted proteins | sample 1604831 | NCBI WGS metagenome assembly OKVF01 (sample SAMN01760980, study PRJEB22395) | human gut metagenome
GAGCCATCAAGCTGGACTTTCCCGGGTCTCGCCTGTCGGCTCGGTCGGTGCTTCAAAATGCCTGCAGCATTTTGAGGTCGCCACTGGCGACCCGCACCCTTGCCCGCCCACCAGACAGAGCATGGTTCCAAATTTGCATCCCGGCTGGAACACCCGCTTGATGGCTCCCAGCAGGAAAATTTTCATAGCCTCGCAAGTGTACTCGTCCTCCGCAGCACCGAGGAAGTGGTGCAGGACGTGGGCTATCCGCTCTGTTCCATCCCATTTCAGACTGTTCAGATAGTCCCGGATGGGATGATAGCGGTTCTCGTTGGCAACGATGCGGATGGCCGATTCGATCTTCTTTTCGCTGGAAATACCGTATTTCTCCATCCGCCGCAGGATATACTTCATGTCGGTGTCGTTCAGCGTCTTGCCGGAGCGGGACCAGCCCACAGGCTTTACAATGTCGATGCGCTCGCTCAACAGGTTCAGCCGGATGGCATCAGCAAGCACATGGTCGTTCTGCAAAATCGTGATGCAGTTTTGGATCGTCCGCTGGATCTCTCCGTTGGAGTGCTTGGTCAGCATTTCCTTCACATCTTCAACGGTTCGGGGAGCACGTTCTTCGTTGACTTCTTTGCTCAATAAACATCACCTCGTGTTTCTGATTTCTCCGCAGTATGCTGCTCTCCGGATTTCCGCTGGGTCTGTTCGGTCTGCAAGCGGTTCAGCAGTTGCAGAACGGAATCCCGTGCTTTCTCCTTGACCTGCTCCTTGCCTTTCTGCCGGACTTCCGGCTTCAGGAGCTTCTCCTGCAAGCGGGCAGCGGTGGTCTGCATGGTCTTGAGGAACTTGTCCAGCACGGTGTCCAGATGTTTTGCGGTGTACTCCCTCGTGGCCTTGGGAGCCTTACGCTCCGGGGACAGCACCCATTTCTTCGTGTCCTCGATCATCCGCATATCTTCCTTGCGGGTCTCGGTGCGCACCACCTCCGTCACGACCTCCACCGCCTTGTCGTAGGCCGCAGCCGAAACTTCATCGATCATCGTTTCCATGTCGTTGACCTTGAGGATCAATTCGTCCAGCCTGTTCTGCTGGACGGCAAGCTGCTCCTTCTGCTTGGCAAGGATGAAGTCCTGCTTTTCCAGATACTTGCGGTTGCCGTACTCCGCTTCTTCCTCCAATTCCAGACCATGACGTTTGGCGATTTCAAACAGCATCTTCCGGCAGGCTGCATCGAAGGTGATTTTGCGGTTGTTGCGGCGGCTGAGGGGCTTGTCCGGGTCGGGCAGGTTGAAGCCCAACACTTCCAATGCCTTTTCCTGCTGGGGTGCCACCTCGCCGTACTTGTTCTCGCAGTCGAACACATGGCGTTCGTGGATGTGGGGCGTGCTTTCGTCCAGATGCAACGCCCAGTCCAGCACATGAACGTGGTTGCCAAACTTTGCCTTGAATTCCTCGATGAACTCCGTGACGATGTTCAGCAAATCCTCTGCGGAAGCGTGTTCATCCAGCGTTCCAAGCTGGTAGATAGTTTCTTCCGGGCAGGTCTTGCGGCTGGACAGCAGGTCAGGAATGGAGCGGTTACGTTCAGTGTGCCGGATTTTGGCGTTGCGCTCGTTCTGACCTTCGATGAAGGTTGTGTACCGGATCTCGTAAAACTGCCGTTCCACATCCGAGAAGGTTGCCGCCAGATCATTCGGGTCTTGTGGGTCGAGAGCCGAACGGAAGCCATGGAAGCAGTCCCAGTAGATGTTGACCTTGGCTCGTTCCGGGTCGATGTGTTCACTGTTGGCAAGGTTGAAACTTCGGTCATTGTGCTTGGGGTTATAGGTGCCGTGGGCCCCTGCTCGTCCGTTGTGTCGTGTTAATTTCAGATAAGCATCCCTCCATTTCGACTTCTTGGCGTGGGAGAATGCAGCAGCGGAGCTGCTGGATCTGCCGCCGTTTTGCGCCAGATAATACCCAGTAGGATATGACGCACAGCATCATATCACTGGGCAAGGCGTTCCCCCTTGACTCCCTTCAACGGGCCATTTTGGCCCGTTGATTTTGGCAAGCTGGCGGTCAAAGATTTGCGAATCCCTGCCCGCAGCTCGTCCGGCTTTTTCAGTGGGACATTTTGACCCACTGAATCCGTTACGGGTAGAATCAGGTTGTCATCTTGGCAACCTGATTTTCAACAGGCCTTGAGACGTTACGGAAAAACGATGTGATCATTTTGACCACTTGGTTTTCCGTAACAGGTTGATGAATTTCCGTTCCCGCATTCGGGAGGAGATTGAGTTTCATTTGGCAGATGCGTTACGCTTAACCAAGTGCTCATTTTGAGCACTTGCAGCATCTGTAACACGTTTTCGATAGTCTTTTTGCCGACAGGCGTTGCTGCAATAGCGGGCATCTGCACGTTTGGGCGTGAATTTTTCGCCGTAGCACTGACAGACCAAATCTTGACGGCGCATTTGGCGGTATTCCCGCTGCCGCCGATTGTTGGCCTGATTGCCGCACCAGTAGCTATGACAGTATTTCTTGGTGTAGATCGTGGTGTAGAACACCCGACCGCAGCCGCCGCAGATGAGTTTGCGGATAGCGTATCCTCCGGTGGTAAAACCCGTTTCCTCATACGATTCTTTCAAATAATCCTGATTGTTCTGCTCCCATTTTTCGTTTGTCATATACATGGAGATGACCCTCCTTTCACTGGCGTTACAGAAAAACAATGTGGTCAATTTGACCACATTGTTTTCTGGTAACTGAGGAATCAACGTTTAGCCGTTCTCCCTGCATGGATTTCCTGCCCCCTTCCAGCGGCGTTTTCCGGCTCTCCCTTGCGGGGTCGTCGCCGGGTATCTCATGCAGACGGTCTTTCGGTTTTCAAGGTGCGGTGCTGGATTTGGCAATAAAAAATCGCCACACAACAACCTGAACCTGACCATCCCTTCCGGGATGGCCTTGGTTCGGGTTCGTTATGTAGCGATAGAAAGTTAAAAACTTGCTCCGGCTCCTTCGGGAGCCGAGCTGGAACTCTAAATAAATATGTTATATTAAATTGTTGGGATAGATTACCACAAAAATCGAGCCGTGTCAACAAAAAGTTTTGAAAATACGATACTTTCAGCAGCTTGCAAGAAAAAACAAGGGAAACTTTGGCAAAAAGAGAGAGGACTGGACGGTGCCAGCCCTCTTGACATAGCTATAATTCTTAAAAAAGGTGTCGCTACCGCAGGCTGAGGAACGTACACCATTGGTTCCTCTGCAAGCCTGCGCTGGGTGGGCAAAGACCGTCAACTGCCATGCCCATCCGCGCATTCTTCTGCCGCAGAACAGGTGCTTGCCGTATTTGCTCGCAGCCCCTTTTCCGCATCAGCCGGAACCAAGGCGTAACACACGAGACTTTGCAAGCAAAGTTGTGTGCCAACGAGCGTTCCGCCTCTCTTTGGAATCTTCCCGGCAAGGCACTGAGGAAATGAATGTCCAGATTGCCAATTGGTCGATATCAAAAGAAAAATACCGCTCACGCAGCGCAGCGATGATTTTGTCGGGTGAATCGGCGGCAAAATTGATCGGGTGTGTTGCGGGGCGGTAAATCTTTTCATGGAGAACAAACCCTCACTGGTTCGCATTTTATTACGAACTCGGTGGGATTTGTGACAGAGAGTGTCACAGTTTATAAGGTGCGTCAAGATGGTTTTGCAAATTTTATTGCAGGAATGCGGTGATAGCAGGACTTATACGGAATAATAAACCCTCAATCTATAAACAGCAATTATCGGTATGCGCAGTATAGTCCTGCTTTATCATATGGATACACTGTCGGAAGTGCTTTGATTTCTGCGATTTACCGACGATGTTGCGAACGGTATTCCGCCGGGGTGATGCCGTACAGGCGGCGGAAGGTCTTGAGGAAGCTGCTGTAATCCGGAAAGCCGCTCTCGGTGCAGGCGTTCAGAACGGATACCCCCTCCTCCAGCGCCTTGCGGCAATGCTGCATCCGCAGATAGGTCAGGTAGTTGTGGATGCTCTCCATGGTGCACTCCTTGAACGCGCGGGAAAGGTGCTCCCGGCTGGCATAAAGTTCCTGCGCCAGCTGCGCGGTGGTAAGGGTCGGGTCCTGATAATGCGCCTGCAGGTAGGCCACCGCGCGCGCGACCAGTACACTGGTGCTGCTGGGGGCAGCGGTCTGTCCGCTGCCGGTGGCCTGCGTGATGAGCAGCATCATCTCAGCGGCCTGCGCCTCAAAAACGTTGTCCCGGATGGAGCTCGGCAGCTCCAGACTTTGCGCCATGCGGATGAAAAGCCCCTTGAAGTCCCACTTGCAGCAGGCTTCGCGGTCCAGCACAGTGACCTGCTGCAGCCAGCCTGTGTTTTTCAGGTTCGCGCGGCGGCGGGTGGCCTGCCATAGGGCATCGTCGATCTGGACGACCAGACGATCCGACTGGTCGTCCTCGATGTTGAAGTTGCCGGAGTGGTAGACCTGAGACGGAAAGTAGACCAGTTCCCCCACATGAACCAGATACACGCTGCCGTCCACCGAGTAGCGCACCGTGCTGCCGCCGATGGGGAGCACCAGCTCGTGATACGGGTGGGAGTGCACCACCGACTGCTTGTTTTCCCGGTTCGTGTACCATGTGACCAGAAGCCGGGTGTCGCGCAGCCCCATCCGCGCCTGCGCTTCCGTAAGGACATTATCTATATAATGTGAGACACGTTCGATGCCCATAGCCACTCCTGTTCCTTGTTAAAAAAATCAGAATCATGCCTTTACGTCGTTTTTTGCCCTAGTATATCAGTATATATCACATTTTGCAACATTTGAATCACAAAATCTGCGGAAAAACGGCTGAATTTTTAGTATGATAAGGGTGCAAGGAGACGAGATTGACCAAATACACAAAAATGTTGCAGCATTTTTGTGCTTATCGACAAATGTATTAGTTGCATTTCGTGATGGTTCCATCCCGTTTTTCCATCCAGATCAGATTGATGATGAGGTGCACGATGAAAAAGATCATTTCCGTTACGCAAGAGCATCCCATGGTAGCGCTTGCATCGGATATTACCTATATGCAGAAGTCGTTCTGGTGCGGCTGCTCCGCTTACCCGCTCAAACTCAGCTTCATGCGGGCGCGGCATCGATACGCATTTGATCCGGAACATGAGAACTACCCCTGCATTGTGTTCGTCTGCGGCGGTGCGTGGGAAAAGGTGGATCGCAATGTCTGGATGCCTAATCTGGCGTACTACTGCCAGAAGGGCTATGCGGTGGCCAGCGTGGATTACAGTTGCCTGCCGGTAACGGTGCATCCGGAACAGGTTACCGAGATCAAAACAGCTATTCGCTTCCTGCGGGCGCATGCGGCCGAATTCCGTATCGACCCGGAACGGATCGCCGTCATGGGCGAAAGCGCCGGAGCCTATCTGGCAGCGCTGACCGGCCTGACCGGCGACGAGAAAGAATATCGGAATGCGTATTATCCGGAGCAGTCGGATGCTGTGCGCGCTGTGTGCACCTGGTATGCGCCAACGGATATCCACCGCATGAATACCGACATGGTGCATATGCAGATCAGGGATTTCCCGGTGCTTCCTTCGCTGGTAAAGCAGAGCGCACCGCCATTTCTGATGCTGCACGGTGCAGCTGACAGCACGGTGCCTTCTCAGCAGTCCGAAATGCTGTACGAAGCGCTCCAGAACGCAAAGGTGGAAAGCGATCTGATTCTACTGGAGGGTGCGGAGCATGCAGACTATATGTTCCAGCAGCCTTCTGTCAAAGAACTGGTCTGTGACTTTATGGATCGGCATTTGAAATAAGGGAGAAACCGGATGCAAAGCTCGAAAAACCATTTTGAGGCCGCGGTTCTGTTCGACCGAGCCACGATCCTGCGGATGTTCCGGATAGAATACTATGCTTTTGAGCGTTTGCAGCTGCTCACGCGCCTGCTGATCGCAGCCATTCTGCTGTTTATGGGACTGTTCGGCGGGCTGCCGCAGATTGCCACAATCCCATGCCTTGCGGTCGGTGCATGGCTGATCGTCAGTCTGGATTTTCCGAGCAAAGTCCGTGCGGAGAGAGTATTGCAGCAACAGGGAGAGCAACCGTCCAAAGTGCGGTATCGCTTCAACGATACCGGCATCTATGTGGAAAACGGTGCCCACCTGAAATACGAGCAGGTCGGGCGGCTGATTGAAGATGACGAATATTTTTATATCTTTCAGGACCGGCAGTTTGCCGTCATGGTACCCAAAACGGCGCTGCTGCCAGACAGCCCGGAACGCTTCCATAAATACATCGCCCGGCAATGCGGGATGGAGTGGAAACGCGGCGGTTCTCTTTTGATGGTGGATCGGAAGGACTTTGTCCAGATGCTGCAGGACAAGACTTCCCGCTGGTTCGGACGTTGAATGGATGGAATTGCGCCAACAGGCGCTGTCAGACATAAGAAAAAAGGGGGACACCAATATGTTTTTAACCTGTCACTATTTCAGCAAGGTGCTGATGCACAACACCGAGATCAATGTTGTGATTCCTACCCCGGAGGGTAATGAACAGATCACCGAGGCAGGCCCTACGCAGCGGTACGATTACGAGAACGGTCTGCCGGTGGTTTATCTGCTGCATGGCGCTTACGGCGACAACAGCAGTTGGGTCCGTTTCAGCAATATTGAACGGTATGCACAGGCCCACAACATTGTAGCCGTCATGGCATCGGTGGAAAACAGCCTGTATCAGGATATGGTCCATGGCAACAAGTATTTCACCTTTATCAGCGAGGAGCTGCCCAGCTTCATCACAACACTGTTCCCTGTGAGCAAGAAGCGGGAAGACACCTATATCTGCGGTTTCTCCATGGGCGGTTACGGCGCATGGTTCATCGGTCTGTCCTGCCCCGAGAAGTATGGCAAGATCGCAGGTATGTCTGCTGCCATGGATGTCGCCGGGCTGTCGGACGAAGTACAGAAGGGCAACATCGAAGCACCGTTCCCCTTCCACGACATCTTTGAGGACCCGGCTCATCTGGCCGGCAGCGACAAGGACATCTTTGAGCTGTACCGCCGCGATGCAGAAAAGGGCTGTGTGCCAGAACTGTATCAGGCCTGCGGTACCAAGGATTTTCTGTATCAGATGAATGAAGATGCCAACCGGCGTTTGACAGAGATGGGTGCAAAGATCACCTATTCGGTCACACCGGATGCCATGCATAATTGGGATTACTGGGACAGCGAGCTGCCCAAGATTCTGGACTGGATGATGCAGAAATAATCATTTCTGGAATGTTGCGCCGGAAGCGTACCGGCGAGCAGATAGAGAATACAGAAGAAGAAAAATATTTTTCAGGAGGAAACCAAGTATGAAAAAGATCAATCGTCGTGAGTTTATCCGTATGTCTGCTGTTCTGGCGGCAGCTGGCGCTCTGACTGCCTGTGGCGGCAGCAAATCCGGTTCCACCGCTGATTCCGGTGCTGGTGCTTCTGCAGAGGGCGTGAAGGGCCTGACCCTGAAGCTGAGCCACAATGCCAACGAGCAGCACCTGATCCACAAGGCTATGACTCAGTTTGCCAACGAGGTCAACGAAAAGACCAACGGTGACATCAAGATCGAGGTCTACCCCAACGCAACGCTGGGCGGCGAGAAGGATAACCTGGAGCAGATGGGTATCGGCGCTCTGGATATGGCTAAGGTGTCTGCTGCTTCTCTGGAAACCTTTGCTCCCGTCTACGAGGCATTCTCTGTTCCCTATATCTTCAACAACCGCGATCACTTCTACGGCTTCATGGACAGCGATCAGGCCAAGGAAGTTTTCCACTCCACCGAAGCTCAGGGCTTCATCGCTCTGACCTGGCTGGATTCCGGCACGCGCTCCTTCTACACCGTCAAGACCCCGGTTATGACCCCGGCTGATCTGAAGGGCCTGAAGATCCGTACCATGGATTCTCCCATGGCAATTGAAATGATGAACTGCTTCGGCGGTTCCGCAACGGCTATGCCGATCAGCGATGTCTACACTGCAATGCAGTCCGGCGTTATCGATGGTGCAGAGAACAATGAAACCGCTCTGACCGTTGGCGGCCACGGCGAGGTGGCAAAGTGCTACAGCTACGATGAGCACACCCGCATCCCCGATATCGTCCTGATCAGCACCAAGGTCTGGAACAAGTTCTCTGTGGAGCAGCAGGAGATCGTGCAGGCTGCTGCCGACGCTGCAAAGGAGACCTACAAGGCTGACTGGCAGGCTGCGATCGAGCAGGCTGTGAAGGATGCCGAAACCAATATGGGCGTCACCTTCTATCACCCCGATTCTCTGGCTCCGTTCCAGGAGGCCGTCCAGCCCATCTACGACCGTTTGGCCAAAGAAGAGCCGGAAGTCTGGGCACTGTGCGAGAAGATTCAGGCATTCCAGGCCTGATTGCCTTGTCCTGCATCTGCGGACCCCGTATCATTGCATCTTTTTCCGCATAACTGCTGCCATTGCATCCGGGCAGCAGTTATGCCATAGGAGAAGGATTCAAAAAGGAGGAAAAAACCTTGAAAAAACTGGAAAAAGGGCTCGATTTTGCTATGAGCACAATCATGTCCATCGTTATGCTGGTGTTGCTGATCTTTGGCACCTGGCAGATTTTCACCCGCTGGATCCTGAACGACCCTTCGACATTTACCGAAGAAATGCTGCGCTACCTGCTGATTTGGGCTGGTATGATCGGTGCAGCCTACTGCTTCTTCCACGATAAGCACGTCAAGCTGACGCTGCTCACTTCCAAGCTGCATGGTCCCGCACTGACCGTGGCGACGATTTTTAATGAGATCATCGTCGTTCTGTTCGTGTTGTATGTCTACGTCTACGGCGGCGGCCAGATGATGATGCGCACCATGGCCAGCGGTCAGCTGACGGCGGTTCTACGTCTGCCCATGAGCCTGATTTATGCCTGCCGGTATCCGGCGTGTTCGTCATTCTGTCCAAGATCCTCCGCTATCTGTCGCTGTATGCGGAGTCCAAAACTGCGAAAGGGGGCAAATAAGTCATGGGTGTTATACAGGCAACATTGATGTTGTTCCTCATCTTCTTCGGTCTGATGTTCGTGGGTGTGCCGATCTCCGTCAGTATCGGCGTTGCATCCATCTCCATCCTGCTTACCGGCTTTGATCTGAATGCCCTGGCCTACATCGTGGCCCAGCGGTGTTTCTCCGGCATCGACTCGTTTGGTCTGCTTGCTCTGCCGTTCTTCATGCTGGCAGGCAGCATCATGAACAAGGGCGGCATTGCTCGCCGACTGGTCCGTCTGGCCCGCTGCTTTGTGGGTAAGATCCCCGGCTATCTGGCTGCGACCAATGTTCTGACCAATATGTTCTTCGGCGCCATTTCCGGTTCTTCTGTTGCTGCTGCTTCCGCAGTCGGCAAAATCATGGGTCCTCTGGAAAAGCAGGAAAATTATGAGGACGCTTACGCTGCGGCGATCAACATCTGCTCTGCTCCCACGGGCGTTATCATTCCCCCGTCCGGTCCGCTGATCCTGTTCTCCCTGACGGCCGGCGGTGTTTCGGTCAGCGCACTGTTTATGGCAGGCTATATCCCCGGCATCCTGCTCGGCCTGTGCGTCATGGCAGTTGCGATTATCATTGCAAAGAAAAAGGGTTACACCGGCTCTACCGTGAAAGAGACCGACTCCACCCTGAAGATCTTCCTGGATGCGATCCCCTGCATTCTGATGATGGTCATTGTTATGGGCGGCATCCTGCTGGGCTGGTTTACCGCTACCGAGGCCGGTATCGTGGCCTGCCTGTACTGCATTGCATTGGGCTTCCTGTACCGCGAACTGACCGTCAAGCAGCTGTGGAACCTGATGAGCGAGTGCATGATGGATACTGCTGTGATCCTGTTCCTGATTGCTGCATCCAATATCATGAGCTACGCAATGAGCTTTACCGGCATTCCCGCCGCACTGAGCGCAATGCTTATGAGCATTACGGACAATAAGTATATCCTGCTGCTGATCATGAACGTGTTCCTGCTGGTTCTGGGTATGTTCCTGGATCTGACCCCTGCTGTTCTGATCTTTACCCCGATCTTCCTGCCCATCGCCACCGGCTTTGGCATGAATCCGGTTCATTTCGGTGTGATGCTGATTCTGAACCTGGCAATCGGTTCGGTCACGCCGCCCGTTGGTTCGGTTCTGTTCGTTGGCTGTAATGTTGCCAATGTTACGATGGAGGAAGTTACAAAGTACATTGTGCCCACCTTCTTTGCGATGGTATTGGCTTTGATGTTGGTCACATACATTCCGGCACTGACCTTGTTCATCCCGCAGCTTGCAGGTTTGATCTGATCTTCATCAGAATTTTATAATTGCTTTCATGCCTCCTGAACTTCTTGAATATGGCCATGCTATATTGGGAGAACAGGGGGCATTTTTTTATCAAAAATCAACTGAGAGGAATAAAAACTATGGAGATCTGCTCCCGTTTTACCGGCATGGAGCGCAAAGACAGCGCTTTCCTGCTGCATACTGATAACGCTGATATCAAGGTCTGCTTTGTGACCGATGAGATCGTCCGCGTCCGCGCAAGCTTTGACCATGAGCTGGCAGAGGAGTCCTACGTTCTGATGACCACCGCATGGGAGGATCGGATGGACGAGCTGTTCAAGGGTGAACGTACCCGTGTGGAGCCCTTTGCCGCACAGGTCACCGAGGATGACAGCACCCTCACCTTTGCCACCGGCAAGGTGACACTGGTGGTGGACAAGGACCCCATCAACTTCAAGCTGCTGGCTGCCGACGGCTCCGAGCTGTACAGCACCCTGCCCGGCAACCCCTTCGTCAAGGACGCCAACAACCGCGTGGTAGCTTACAGCCGGATGAAGGAGGACGACTGCTTCTACGGCTTTGGTGAAAAGACCGGCCTGCTGGATAAGAACAAGACCTTCCAGCGGGAGCGCGCCACCGATGCCATGGGCTACGATGCCGAGAAGCTGGATACCCTCTACAAGCACATCCCCTTCTACATCCGTCTGGACCGTGACACCCACAAGGCTGTGGGCGTGTTCTACCACAACTTCTACGAGTCCGTGTTCAACATGGGCTGCGAAAAGAGCAACTACTGGCCCCGCTACACCTATTTTCAGGCAGACGGCGGCGATCTGGACTGCTTCCTGATCGGCGGCGACACCATTGCCCGCATCGTGGATAACTACACCCTGCTGACCGGCCGTCCGGCACTGCTGCCCAAGCGTGCGCTGGGCTATCAGGGCTCCAGTATGTACTACCCCGAGCTGGAAAAGGACAGCGATGACGCTGTGCTGGGCTTTATCGATACCATCAAGGAAGAGGGCTTCCCCATCGATGGCTTCCACCTGTCCAGCGGCTATACCAGCCAGAACAACAAGCGCTGCGTCTTTACATGGAACACCACCCGCTTCAAGGAGCCCAGCGCCTACTTCCACGCAATGAACGAAAAGCACGCCCAGAACGTGCCCAACGTCAAGCCCGGCATCCTGCTGTGCCACCCCCGCTTTGACGAGTTTGAGCAGGACGGCGTCTTTGTGAAGGACAGCAAGAACCCCGGGACCTACGGTGTCGGCAAGTGGTGGGGCGGCGACGGCGCATTCTGGGACTTCACCAAGCCTGAGGGCCGTGCAGCATGGAAAAAGTACCTCACCGAGTCCATCATCGCCGTGGGCACCGATTCCGTCTGGAACGACAACTGCGAGTACGACAGCCTGATGGACAAGGACTGCACCTGCGATTTTGACGGCAAGGGCGGCACCATCGGCCAGCTGAAGCCCCTTATGAGCACCCTGATGTGCAAGGTGGGTGCCGATGCCGTGGTGGAGCACAACGCCAAAGCCCGTCCCTACATGGTCTGCCGCAGCGGCAGCGCCGGTATCCAGCGCTACGCCCAGACCTGGTGCGGCGATAACTACACCAGCTGGAAGAGCCTGAAGTACAATATCCCCATCATCACCGGCATGGGTCTGTCCGGCCAGCCCAACGAGGGCGCGGACATCGGCGGCTTTGCCGGCCCCGCCCCCACCGAGGAGCTGTTCGTGCGCTGGGTGCAGAACGGCATCTTCCAGGCCCGCTTCTCCATCCACTCCGCCTCCAACGATAACACCGTCACCGAGCCGTGGATGTTCCGGGAGTCTGCGGATACCATCCGGGACGCCATCCTGCTGCGCTACCGCTTTACCCCCTATCTTTACAGCGCCGAGTACGAGGCCAGCCGGACCGGTGCGCCCATCATGCGCGCTTTGGTCTACGACTTCCAGAACGACCCCAAGGTCTGGGAGGAAAGCTTCGAGTTCCTGTTCGGCCGGGATATTCTGGTGGCCAACGTTCTGGAAGAGGGTGCCAAGACCCGCACCGTCTACCTGCCCGCAGGCTGCAAGTGGTATGACTGGAACGATAAGCTCCGCTGCTACGAGGGCGGCCAGACCATCGAGGTGCCGGTCACCATGGCTACCATCCCCATGTTCGTCCGCGAGGGCGCAGTCATCGCCATGGCAGACAACCAGCTGATGACCATGGAGGGCGACCACACCACCGCTCTGCACCTCATCGTGGCACCCAAGGGCACGACCACCACGACCCTGTACGATGACGACGGCATCACCAACGATTTCAAGAGCGGCGTGTACCGCAAGACCACCATCACCACCACCGCAGGCGAGCGGGTGACCATGCGCTTTGCCTCCGAGGGCAGCTATGAGGACACCGTGGAGACCGTCAAGGTGGAGATGATCGCCAAGGAGAAGAGCCCCTTCTGGGTCACGCTGGATGGCCGCAAGATCGAGCACTTCCTCAACCGCCGCAAGTTCGACGCCGCTACCGAGGGCTGGTATTACAGCCAGAGCAAAAAGGCTGTCGAGGTCAAGTACGCAAATCCCGCTAAGGATCACGAGCTGACCGTCTCGTTTGAGCAGTTCGACCTGATCGGTATGTAACACTGCACGGAGGAACCTCTTATGCTGCTGCGTAGTTTTGAATCCTTTGAAAAGACCGAAAACGGCTACCTCATCCACGGCGATGCCGCCGATGTGAAGCTGGTTTTCATGACAGACGATATCATCCGCATCCGGGTGCACTTCGACAAGGGCACCCCCATGGAGGAAGAGTCCTACACGCTGGTGACCACCGCGTGGGAGGATCGGATGGACACCCTGCTCAAGGACGAGCGCACCCGGATCACGGCGCTGGATGTGCCCTGCACCGAGGACGAAAAGACCCTGACCTTTGCGACCGCACACATCACCCTGAAGCTGTTCAAAAAGCCCTTCCACTTTGAGCTGTTCGATAAGTCCGGCAAGCTGATCTATCAGGATCTGCGGGAGCGCGCCTTTGAGAAGGATCAGATCGGCCGTCTGAGCCACTTCTCCAAGGTGGATCGGGACTATGACCACTTCTACGGCTTTGGCGAAAAGACCGGTCATCTGGATAAAAAGGGTCGCCGCCTGCGGATGTCCCCCAAGGATGCCATCGGCCACGACCCCGAGACCGGCGACCCGATGTACAAGCACATTCCCTTCTATATCCGGGTAAACGAAAACGACCTGCGCCCGGTTGGCCTGTTCTACCACAACTCCTACGACTGCGTGTTCGACCTTGGCGAGGAGCTGTCCGGCTACTGGGAGCGCTACTGCTACTACCAGACCGACGGCGGCGACATCGACCTGTTCCTGCTGGCCGGTGAGACCCTGCCCGAGATTCTGAACGAGTACACCCTGCTGACCGGCCGCAGCGCCCTGCCCACCAAGCAGTCTCTGGGCTACTGCGCCTCCACCATGTACTACGCCGAGCTGGAAAAGAACTGCGACGAGGAGATCTACAAGGTCATCGACAAGCACGAAAAAGAGGGCATCCTCATCGACAACTTCTGGCTGGCCTCCGGCTATTCCAGCGGCGAAAAGGACAACCTGCGCTATGTGTTCAACTGGAACTACAAGCGCTTCCCGGAGCCGGAAAAGTTCTTTGAGAACATGAACGCCCGGGGCATCAATGTCATCCCCAACCTGAAGCCCGGCATCCTGAAGCACCACCCCTACATCGACCTGTTTGAAAAGAACGATGTCTTTATCAAGACCCCGGACGGCAAGGCTCCGTACTACGGCCGCTGGTGGGGCGGCGAGGGACGCTTCTTCGACTTCACCGGCGAAGCAGGCCGCAACACCTGGAAGCAGCTGCTGGAGGAGAACATCCTCAAAAAGGGCACCAAGACCGTCTGGAACGACAACTGCGAGATGGACGGCGTGGAGGACCGCGACGCCCAGTGCGACTTTGAGGGCAAAAAGGGCACCATGGCAGAGCTGAAGATCCTGCACTCCAACCTGATGGCCTACACCGCCAAGCAGGCGCTGGCAGACGTGTACCCCGGCGAGCGTCCCTACATCATCAACCGTGCAGGCTACGCCGGCATCCAGCGCTATGCACAGGTGTGGGGCGGCGATAACCTGACCGACTGGCGCACCGTCAAGTTCAACATTGCCACCATTCTGGGCATGGGCTTGTCCGGCTGCTCCAACATGGGCTGTGATATCGGCGGCTTTGCAGGCCCCGCACCCGAGGCTGAGCTGCTGCTCCGCTGGCTGCAGAACGGCATCTTCCAGCCGCGCTTCTGCCTGAACTCTGCCAACAACGATAATACCGTCACCCAGCCGTGGATGTATGAGGAGAACCTGCCCTACATCCGTGCAGCTTACCAGCTGCGCTACCGCCTGCTGCCCACCCTGTACTCCCTGATGTACGAGTCCAACCAGAACGGTATGCCGGCATGGCGTCCGCTGTTCCTGGAGTTCCCGAACGACCCCAAGTGCTACACCGACAAGAACCTGACCTTTATGTTCGGCAAGAGCATTCTGGTGGCGAACGTGGTGGAAAAGGGTGCAACTACCCGCACCGTCTACCTGCCCGCAGGCTGCACATGGTACGATATGAACGACGACCTGCGCGCATACGAGGGCGGTCAGACCATCGAGATCCCGGTCACGCTGGCCAGCATCCCCATGTTCCTGCGCGGCTCTGCCGTTGTGGTGACCACCGAGGACGTCAAGTACATCCTCAAGGACACCATGCGCCAGATCGACCTGCTGGTGGCTGCCGAGACCGACACCAGCTTTGTTCTGTACGATGACGACGGCCACACCGAGGACTACAAAAACGGCGTTTACGCCAAGACCACCATCACCGTCAAGGCCGGTGACCGCACCGACATCCGCTTTGCCACCGAGGGCAGCTACGAATCCCCCGTGGAGCGCATGACCCTGAAGCTGGTCAGCAAGAAAAAGGGCGCACTCTGGGCCAGCGTGGACGGACAGCAGCTTCCTCAGTTCATCGTCCGCGATGGCTGGGAGGCCGCAGAGTCCGGCTGGTACTACAACCTGCCTGACCGCACCATCTGGGTCAAGTTCGCAAAGCCTGCCAAGAAGGACTTTACGGTGACTGTCTCCACCGAAAAGTTTGACCTGATCGGTATGGCAGAGGACTAAAAAGCCATTTCCAATCTTCTTTAATTCTTCTTCAGAAACACAAAGGCCCGTGGGGAGTTCCCCACGGGCCTTCGTGTTTTTTATAAGTTTCAGGCTTCGGTCTGCGTCTCCCGCCGGAGGATGCGGCAGACCATGAACAGGCAGTAGAACATCGCCAAGCCCCATGCAAAGGGGTTGGAAAGGCAGATGCCCAGATAACCAAGGCTGGTCTTTACCGCCAGCACGCCGCCAAGGCTGCGGCCGATCAGCTCGCCCACGCCGGAAACGATGGCCAGCACGCTGTAACCAAGCCCCTGCAAAGTGTTGCGGAAGATCATCAGCAGGCCGTGGAAGCAGAACAGCATACTCATGACGCTGAGGTACTGGATAAAACCCGCCGTGACAGCGGGGTCGGCATCGCCCAGCACCAGCCCCACCGCGTAGGGCTTGATGAAAAAGATCACGCCCCACGCCACGGCGCAGTAGAGCAGCTGCACCATGCAGCCGTCCTTGATGCCCTGCCGGATGCGGTCGGTGCGGCGGGCGCCGTGGTTCTGCCCCACATAGGTAGCCATGGCCATGCCTACGCTCTCCATGGGCAGGGTGAACATCTGACGGATCTTTTCCCCGGCGGTCTGGGCTGCCACAGCGGTGCTGCCCAGCAGATTGATGGCGTCCTGCATGATGACTGCACCGATGGCCGAGACGGAGTATTCAAACCCCATGGGAAGGCCGATGTAGGCCAGCCGCTTGCAGTGCCCTGCCGAAAGCAGGGTGCGCGGCTGCCGGAAGGAAAGCCCCTCCAGCTTTGCCGTACGGGCAAAGAACCAGTAAGCGCACAGGCCGCCGCTGAGCAGCTGGCTGAGCACGGTGGCAATGGCGGCACCGTCCACCCCCATGCCCAGCGGCACGATGAAGAGGTAGTCCAGCAGAATGTTCACCACGCTGGCGACCAGCAGGAAATAAAACGGGTGCCGGGAATCCCCCAGTGCCCGCAGCACGCTGGAGGCGTAGTTATACAGCACCGTAGCCGGGATGCCCAGAAAAATGATTCGGATGTAGAGCACCGCATCGGCGTACAGCTCCTCCGGCGTATGGATGAGCCGGAGCAGCGGCCCTGCCATCAGGGTGGTAAGCACGGTGAACACTACGCTCAGCACCAGACAGAGCAGTGCGCCGTTCAGCAGGTATTTTTGCAGTCCGTCCTTATCCTTTGCGCCAAAGGTCTCTGCCGCCGGGATGCCAAAGCCCACGCAGGCACCCTGCACAAAGCCCAGAATGAGAAAGTTGAGGGAGTAGGTGGTGCCCACCGCGCCCAGCGCATCGGTGCCCAGACACCGCCCTACGATGACGGTATCCGCAAAGCTGTACAGCTGCTGGAATAAGGTGCCCAGCACCAGCGGCAAGGCGAACCGCAGGATCTGGAACAGCGGCTTGCCCACCGTAAGGTCGGTGGTGCCGGATTTCTTCTTTTCAATCGTAGCCATAGCGGAAAAACTCCTTATCTATTTTGTTTTCCTTTTTTCTTATTGTATCACAATCTCGGACGGTAGCTGAACCGTTTCTGTGATAGAAAAACTGCTTTTTGTGATAGGAATAAAATGCGGGCGGTGTTATCAGGGCCTAAAGCAGGGACAACCAAGTGTTGAAACATGTATAATACGATTGAACGAAAATTTCAGCCTTCCCGGTTTCGACTACTTGAACGTTTACGCATTTGTAGTATAATAAAGATAGAGGATAGCGGCGTTGACCAGCTATCGGTGGCGATGAAGCAGTGGACTGGTTCGGTATCAGCCGATTGTGGAGCCAGACCATGGGTTGAGCATGAACCACAAGCCGAATAGACCACAGGGTCGAAAGAAAACGCTATAATAGAAGATGCCCACCAGCTTATGGCGAAAACCATAGGCCGGCGGGCATCGTGTTCTTTATGGGGTGCACTTAATCTTCCAGCCTGCCGTGGTCACACCCCAGCGAGAGATAGTGCTCCATCTCCTCACCCAGCACGAGTTGTGCATACTCCAGCGGCTTATTGTACAGCAGCCAGTTCAGCTCTGCCCGCTGCGCCGGGGTGTTGCCGTATTCGTCCTCAATGGCGATGCAGTCGATGGCAACGGTGGTGCCATCCTCGAAACGGGCTTCCACCCGGTTGGTGTCCATGTTGTAACGGCAGGTAAGCAATTTCGTCATAGTCGTATCCTCCAAGACTTGATTTTTGGTGTACGGTCACTCGAACCAACGCCGTCAAGCCGGTAGGGGATAGGGTGATTTTTAATTTGTCGGAGAGTAAGTGCACGGTTTCTGCACGGATTTTGCACGGTTTCAAAACGTGCAGAGGGTGCTTTTCGTTGCAAAATCCGACAAAGGGTGCAGAAATTACCGGGTGAAAAATCACGTTGCTTTGATTAAAAATAACGATGACTCGAAACTTCCAGAAATTGAGACGAACCGGCGGCTTGCTCTCTTAATCAGTGGGCCCAGGGTTCGAGTCCCTGGAGGTGCACCACAACAACAAAATCCGAACTTTTTTCCGATAGGAGAAGGGTTCGGATTTTTTGTATTCTTTGGAAAACAGAACGAATCCCTTGCTTCCATCGAAAAACGTCCTAGACCTTATCATAAGAAAGCACGACAGACCACTGTAAGAGTGCCGTAAGGCAGAAAGGACACGAGTATGAAGTACGATGAAAGAGCCTGCAAATTCAACATGGACACCGGCTGCGTGGAGCTGCTGCTCCGGGATGGGAGAATGATCTCCATTGACTGCACTGGGGTCGAGGATGAATTGGACGTGACCATGGCGCAGAGGTCGGAGTTGGATTACCTCATCTCCAATGACCCGCTGGGCTATGCCAATTTGATTCTGAACGGCGACCCGGAGGAATATTTGAAGAATGTGACCGGGAGCCATGGGTTAGAAGATTAAAAATCACGAAAAGCTGGCAAAGACCGCATGGGGTTTTGCCAGCTTTTATCAGTATATATCCAATCTTATGCGTAAGCCTTCCTCTCCCGGAATTCCTGTGGCGTCATATGATAAAGCTCAGTGAACTTCCGGTAGAAAAAACCAAGATTGTCATAGCCGACCTTTTGTGCGATTTCGTAGATGGGGAAATCTGTATTTGTCAGATAAAAGCAGGCCTGGCACATTTTTTGCAGGATAACCAGTTCTTTGAAGGTGTGCCCGGTTTCCTTTTTGATGAAAGCACTGAGATAATTGGGATGGAAGCCAAAATGGTCGGCGGTGCTCTGCAAGGTGACGGTTAGATAGTTTGCTTCCAGAAAATCCAGAATATCTACGATCTTCCACTGGCTTTTGGCCTTTGGCGAAAAGCTCTGACTGCGGTACTGTCGAAGAATTTCGCAGAACAGCACGATCATATAGGCATCAATTCGGATGCTGCCGATCACGATGTGGACGTGGATGTTTCCCGAATGGTTGTGCCCATCCGGGTGGGTGCAGACGATGGCGGGATGACCGGGGAAGTTTTCTTCGCAGAATTTCAGGCCAAGTGCCTGTGCCTTTTCCATGGTCAAGCCGTTGTCGGCTGCATCTCTTGGGTCAAAGCTGATGATATACTGGTGGCTTTTGATATCACCATGCTGGGTGTTCTTGCCATACTTGCGGTTTGCCAGCAGACAGGCTGTTGCAAACGAGAAATCGCCGCACTCAAGGGTATCGAGCAGGTAGGATTCCCGCAGCTTCGGTCTGCCTTGTTCGTCCAGAAGCTGTTTTCCGGTGAACGCGTCGTGCTGGTAAACGAGGTACGCTTCGATGGCGGTGTAATCCGAGTTCTTAGAGCTGATATGCTTGAGCGTTGCCATACAGTTCACCCAGAACTTTCTCGGCGCTGAGCCGGAATGCAGTCAGGTCTGCAAGTTCGTCAAGGAGTTTCGCCCGGATCTGCTCGGTGTCTGCACCGCCGGAATTGAAGTGCCTTGCAAGCTGGTTGAGGTTGCCGCCCACCTTGCTGCACTGAGCAAGCAAGGTGGAAACAGCGGTCAGGGTTTCTTCTCCGCCGCCGGCAACGATGACCGTTTTCTCGATTTTGACGTTGTGGATGGCACGGCGGATAAAAGTGGAGAGGGAGAGATTCAGGAGTTTGCAAGTGAGTTCCAGTGACGCTTTTTCCTCCGCTGTCACACGGAACTTGATGACGTGCGTTTTGTTGTTCGGCGTGTCGTGGTGCTGGGAATTGCTAGGGGTCGATTGAACATTCGTTTTGGTCATTGTACCTCCTGTCTGTTCGATAACTCCTCGGTGAAGTTATGTAAAGCACGACGCGCCGTTCCATTCGTGCCGCTAGGCACGAATGATGAGCAGGGTTTGGGGCAGGCACGCCCCAACAAGATCACTTCGGAAATACAGACGCATTGTAGAAGTGAAGTCCCGGATGGACAGAACATTTTCAAGAATTGAAAATTTGTGGCCACGGGACGGTTCTTGCCCTCTACCGCTGCGCTCAAAACGCATTTTCAACAAATGTTTCCGAATTGTTAAGACGCAAAAAACAAGTAGAGGTTGTTCTGCTCGTGTATGTTGATCGCCGTTTACTCCGAACGAAGTTCCTGCCCCTGTTTGTGCAGCGGTGTTGGCTGGAAAGCCGGTATCATGTTCGGACGGCTCATGAAATTTTCAAGGTGCAATCTTCCCCGGAAAAGAAAAATACCGCCTACGCAGCGCAGCGATGATTTTGTCGGGTGAATCAGCGGCAAAATAAATCGGGTTGTGTTGCGGGGCGGTATGCTCTTTCTGGGCAATCATCCGCTGAAAGTGGTGGTTATCATGATGAGCACCACCACTTTTGTCAGCAGGATTTGGAGTAAAGGGTATCATGGAAGTGTAAGTGCGTCAATATGATTTTGCAAAATTTATCACGGTAAATCGATAGGAGTAAGACTTTTAGCTGTTAAACATTATGGTGGATGAGAAAACAACGCGTGAGCGATGGACACTTCAGCGATAAAAAAGTGGTGGAATATTTAAATAAAAAAGACAGAAAAATCCAACTGGACAGGAACGAGGGGCTTTACTGAGATGTAAGGACGACACAGAATAAACAAAACAAAAAATCCGATCAAAATTCCAACTTTCCAAACACAAAAAGGCTTACAGAGAGTGAAGAGCCCCACAGCAAGTGAAAAGGAGCGAACTACATGCTGATTTACCCGAAGAACAAGAAGAGCGACCAGAAGGACGACCCCGTCTGGAAGGAGGACAGCTTTCTCCGTCTGCGCGGCCTTGCGGATGCGCTGGTCCACAAGACCGACTTCAAGACCGAGGACGGAAAGAACGTGTTAGCTGGAGCTTACTACGAGCGCGTCCGTCGGGAACTTGAGGCGCTGGAGGCGGCCAAGCTTGCACAGCTCAGCAAGTCTCTGGGACCCAAGGCTGCTGCACTCAAGGCCATACCTCAGCCGACCGGCGGCAGCAGCAACAGTACTCCCCACTCCACCGGAGCACGTCGTGCTGCATGCGAGGCCGGCGAGCGCCGCGCCCATGCCGCCAGTGAGCGCAAAGAGCTGATCGCAGCCATCCGCGCCGAACTGCTGAATGCCGAGGCCGAGATTAATGAAGTCTACTGCCGCGCAAACGCAAGCCTTGTGAAGTACAGCAAGGCAGGCAAGTTCCGTGTGATCAGTGATGAGGAAATCCCGCGCTTTCACCCGGACTTTTCCGCCCGGAAGTTCGCTGAAACCCTGGGTATCGACAAGGAGGTATTCGAATGAAAAATCCGTTCAAGAAGGCCGATAGCGCCAAGCTGCCTGCGCAGGGCAAAGAGCGCACCGAGATCGACTATGCCCACCGCACCATTATCCACCATATGTTATATGCATACCCGGATGCATTCAGCGGCTGTGCGAGTTACCCAGACTATGATGACCCGGAGATGTTCGCCCAGATGATGGCGCAGGCCGAGGATGCGGTCAAGAAGTTGGATCTTGATGAGCATACGCCTGTTTTCGACGAGCTGGTCCGCCTTAAGGCGCAGCAGCTCGCCATCAGCAGTCTGGTCGAGACCCGCTATCAGCACCACGCGTCCGCCCTGAACCTTCAGGCGGACGTCCGGCTGCAGATGGAGAATCTCCAGGCCAGCAAGAAGCTCATTGAGGAACAGATCGCAGAGATCGATGCAAAGATCCGGCGTCTGGAAGCCTGATGTACGACACGACACACCATAACCATACGAGATAAGGAGAGAAACGATATGTATACCGGAAATCATCCTGACGCAATCGCAAAGATCTACGAGATCCAGAACAAGGGCCGCACCAAGAGCAGCCCGCTGGACCACATCGCACTTCCCCTGACCTTCTTCTTCATGGTAACCGACCTCATGACTGTCCACCTCTATACCGAAAGCCTGTTCGACGAGCGGCCCGAGATGGCCATGCTGGTGGCTGCCTCCATCGCCCTGCTGCTCGATGCCTGCCCCATGCTGGCAGGCAAACTCAAGGGCCAGCTGGACGACATGCTGCCCCGTGATCAGCGGGCGACGAAGCGCCGCATCAGCGCACTTCTGGGCACAGCCGTCGGAGCCTTTGCAATCTTTGCGGGCTTCTGCATCGTGTCCACGCTGATGGGTGTGGAGACCCTGGCGAAAACGGAGGACACCACCCTCTACATGGTGGGCCAGTTCATCCGTATGCTGCTGCCTATCGCCACTTCTGTGGGCTCTTACGCCGTCGGTTACTTCTCCGATCACCGCAGCCAGCTTGAGGACCTTAAGGCCCAGCGGCTGAACCTGCTGGACCTGGATGCGGACATCGACGGCGCCATCCATCACGCCCAGTATGCGACGGAGCATTATGACCCTGACCAGCAGGATTATCTCTTCGCACAGGCCAAGCTCAAGAGCCTGAGCATTGCGGCCCGGCAGGCACGCCTGACTGCCCGCATGAAGCTGGCCGAGGAGCTGGGCTCCGTGGAGGCTGCAGACGCCCTTTTGCACAGCACTGACCTTGATGACCTGCTGGACGAGCAGCACTGGCAGGCAATGCTTCTGCCCCCGGCTGCTGCAACGGCGGAGGCTGCCGCAGCGCCGGAACGGCAGCAGCCTAAGCTGCACCTTGAGGCGGAGCCTGCAGCTATGGCATCCTGACAAAAACAGAAATTTTTCAGAAAAAGCTGCCTGCATTCCAACTGGAGCGCAGGCAGTGCCTTTTCTGAGGTGTAAGACGAACAACCCTCATGAACGAAAGGAAGAACATATGAAGCTGAACGTGCTTTCTCGCATGGCCGCTGTGCTGGCGGCTGGTACCCTGGTGGTTGGTCTGCTGGCAGGCTGCAGCATGGTCCCCTCCAAGGGCGGTACGGTGGACAACGCAGTGGACACTGACACGGTCCTCATCCTTACGCAGGGCGACGGTATGCCTACACTAACCAATGCTGAGGACTTCCTCGACTGCGTGAACGTGACGCACGGCGGCAGCGCCGGTCTCGTGGTCGCAGATGGATCTCCCTTTGTGGTCGGTCCCCAGCGCTTCGACCAGGTCAAGAACAACGACATCCAGCAGGCCAGAGCGGACAAGGCCGCCCGCTTGGAACTGGTAGAGGCAGTGCAGGGAGCCGCTGCTAAAACCCCCGAGACTGACCTTGTCACTGCTGTGTCTCTCGCCGGACGGATGCTGTCGGCTGGTACGGCAAGCAACAAGGTGTTGATTATCCAGCACTCTGGCGTAAACACTGGTGCCAGCCTGCCTATGCAGGAGCTGGATCTGCTGAACACCGACCCTGCCCAGCTTCTGGACCAGCTGGACGCAGCTGCCTTGGTTCCCCAGCTGAATGGCGTGCCCGTTGAGTTCTACGGTCTGGGCGATGTCGCTGGTTCTCAGCGCACCCTCTCTGCCCAGCAAGTCCAGTGGCTGCAGAGCTTTTGGCAGGCCTTCTTTGATCGCACGGGTGCAACCGTCACCTTCCACGCCGATATCGTGTCCGGTGAGGCCCTCACCGAGAACGGCCATAAGGTCACGCCGCTGGCCCCTGCAGGTGCACCGACCTTTATTAAGGTCAGTGCAGAGCAAGTGGACTTTCAGCCCGACAGCACAGCTTTCCTTGACGAGGACGCAGCTCGTTCAGCACTGAACGAGCTGGCCACCCAGCTGAAGGCTGACTCCACCAGCTATGTTGTGGCTGGTTCTACGGCGGAGGTGGACAACGCCAGCCGGGAGGGCGCACAGGCACTGTCTCTTGCTCGCGCTCGGGCAGTACGTGACGTGCTGGTGGTGGTCGGCATTCCGGCCGATCAGATCACCTGCCTGGGTCTGGGCAACGAGCCGACGAGCGTGCGTAGTGCAAACGAGGCCGAAAACCGCTGCGTCTATGTGGTCTCGTCCGACAGCGTACAGGCCACGGAGTTCCGCTCGGTGGGGCAGGCCGAGAGCTGACCGGCAAAAAGACGGGGCACCCTGGCACAGATCGCTCTGTGCCGGGGTGCCTTTTTGTATGCGAAGGGGGCGATGCGCCAGCCGCTTTGGCCCATGGGGAAAGGGCGTTCGCACTGGGCCACACAGGCAGTTTGCGAAAAGGTACTTTTATTTTGGTCAAAAGCGTGCTATACTCTACAATAGAATTGGTAAAATGAACAGCTCCGGTGATGTCAGACAGCTCTAGGGCGAGCAGTTTTGCCGAACCAACTCACACCCCGCAAGGGGACGATAACACATAGGTGTTTTTGTACCAAGTGTCCTCACCGGAATCAACTTACACCCCGCGAGGGGACGATAACCTTTTTATCAAAGCATCTTGGTATAGGTCTTTTTGAATCAACTTACACCCCGCAAGGGGACGTAAATGGCTGTATTTCAATGTCGCCTCTGCTACGAACGGAACCAACTCACACCCCGCAAGGGGACGGAAGTCTTGTAACCAACGTACTTCTCAATATCACCAGCAGATTTAACTCACACCCCGCAAGGGGACGGAAGTGCTTCATTGAATCCATTGTCTACGAACTGAATTGATTTGACTCACACCCCGCAAGGGGACGTAAAACTGAAATTCGACATGAAGAAATCCGAAAGGAAGAGGAACCAACTCACACCCCGCAAGGGGACAAACAAACAGAAGGAACTTTTCTGCACTGCATAGATGCGGCAGAAAAGTTCCTTCTGCTTTTTTGATTTTTTGCACTGTTTTCCAACCGGGCACGGCGGCAGAGCCTTTCTCTGAGTGTAAGACAGAAACACCTGAGACGAAAGGAAAAAGCCTATGAAACGCCTTTTGGAAGGGCAGCAGCTGCAGCGGACAGTCCCGCCCACGGCGGCACATGCTGAGCCGGTCGTACGCCTG
>OKVF01001045.1_pt1 | contig 24544 bp, 25 predicted proteins | sample 1604831 | NCBI WGS metagenome assembly OKVF01 (sample SAMN01760980, study PRJEB22395) | human gut metagenome
GAGCAGAAAGCGGACCGCCCCCGCCAGCGGCTGGATGCAGACCCCCCCCGCCACACAGCCGCCCGCATAGGCCGCAAGCCCCTCCACCCGTCGCGCCGGGGCAAGCACCGCCGCAGCGGCACACCCACAGGCAAGCCCGGCGGCGGCAGGCGCAAGGGCAGGGTCTGACGCGGCCAGAGCCGCACCCGTCACCCCGCTGAAAGCCAATGCCTCCAGCGGCAGGCCCTTGCAGCAGAGGGCCAGCTCTGCCGATGCGCAGACCATCACCCCGGGCAGGAAGAAGCCAAAGCTCATCCCGCCCAGTGCGGCGGCCACAGCGGCAGACAAGATCAGACTGCCCATGCCCGGTTTTTCGGGCGGGAAGCGCCGCAGGCCGTATCCCGCCGCTGCTGCCAGCAGAGCGTCGCCGCCGCAGAACAGGATGGTCTGAACGCCGTTTTCCTCCCCCGCCGCGAAGCAGACTGCGCTTCCCACCAGTGTGCCGCAGCCAGCCGCCACCGCCGGGACGAATCGGCCGGGCCAGAGCCACCGTGCCGCTACCGCCGCACCCAGTGCGCAAAGCAGGCAGACGCTCTCCACGGTCAGCGTGCCGAAACTCCGGGCCAGCACCCCCAGTGCGGCCCCGGCGGCTCCCACAGCGAAGCAGTCCTCCGCAAAGCCCAGCGTCAGCCCCAGCCCGAAAGGCATCAGCGCACCGTACAGCACGGCCCAGCCTCCGGCCAGCCCCAGCAGGAACGCGCTCCCCTGCCGCAGGGCGGGCCGCACTGCCGCCCGCGCCCGGAGCGCACCGTTCACCCGCTTTTTCCCGTCCGTGAGCTGTATCGTCCGAAAAGACACCTGCATGAAAAAATCCCCGCTTTCCGGCGGGGATCTTTTGCAATATCACGCTGTGCTGTTCTGTTTCCCGCGCCTTCTGCGTATACTGTAGCGCAGGGCGCGCGCAGTTTTTGGCGGGGTGATGGAATAGGATAAAATCTCAGCAGAAGTAGTGCGCTTCGCCAAAAAGCGGCTCAGCCATTCAGCTTCTCGATAGCGGCCTTCACCCGCTCGAGGGTCGTTTCGCGGCCCATCATGCAGGCGAGGTCGGTGCCGCCGCCGGGGGTGCGCTGCTTGCCGGAGAGGGCGATGCCCAGCGGGTAGAGCAGCCAGCCATTTTTCTTGCCCAGATCCTCGGCCTTGGCCTTGCAGGCGTCGAAGACGGTGTCACGGTCATTGAAGTCCAGTGCCTCGTCGCTCAGCACGGGCAGCAGGGCTTCCAGCGCCTCCTTTGCGGACTCAGGGGTGGTCTTCTGCTTCTTGTTGGCGTAGAGGCTCACGTCATACTCGGGCATGGCGTCGAAGAAGTCCAGCTGCTCGGGGATCTCGCCCAGGACCTCGCAGCGGGGCTGCAGATTTGCACAGAGCAGCTTCTTGTTGATGGGGGTATGGACGGCGCTGTCGATCCAGGGCTCGGCCTTGGCCAGGAACTCCTCGGGGGACAGGCGGCGGATATACTCGGCGTTGATGGCCCGCAGCTTGAGAGGGTCGAAGATGGCGGGAGACTTGGAGATGCCGTCCGGCGTCCAGATCCTGACCAGATCCGCCAGCGAGAAGATCTCCTGCTCGGCGTACTCGCCCTTGGGGCTCCAGCCCAGCAGGCAGATGTAGTTCAGGATCGCCTCGGTCAGGTAGCCCTTTGCAACGAGATCCTGATAGCTGGCGTCGCCGTTGCGCTTGGACAGCTTGTTCTGAGCGTCCTTCATGACCGGCGGGCAGTGGATGTAGTTGGGGATGTTCCAGCCGAAAGCCTGGTACAGCAGATTATACTTCGGGGTGGAGGACAGATACTCGCTGCCGCGGATGACGTGGGTGATGCCCATGAGGTGGTCGTCCACGACATTTGCGAAGTTGTAGGTGGGCATACCGTCGGTCTTGATGAGGATCTGGTCGTCCATCTCGCTGTTGTTGACCTCAATGTGGCCGTAGACCATATCGTCGAAGCCGGTCACGCCCTCGCGGGGGATCTTCTGGCGGATGACGTAAGGCTCACCGGCGGCGAGGCGCTTTTCCACCTCTTCCCTGGGCAGGTCGCGGCAGCAGCCATCGTAGTGGGTCATCTCACCGTGGGCGCGCTGCTCGGCGTGGAGGGCTTCCAGACGCTCCTCGGTGCAGAAGCAGTAATAGGCCTTGCCCTCAGCCACCAGCTGCTCGGCATACTGCTTGAACATCCCCATGCGCTCGCTCTGGACGTAGGGGCCGACGGGGCCGCCGATGTCCGGGCCTTCATCCCACAGCAGGCCGGTCTCCCGCAGGGTGTTGTAGATGACATCCACAGCGCCCTCCACGTAGCGGCCCTGGTCGGTGTCCTCGATGCGGAGGATGAAGGTGCCGTCATCGTGCTTGGCCATCAGGTAGGTGTACAGGGCCGTGCGCAGGTTGCCAACGTGCATATAACCCGTAGGCGAGGGGGCAAAACGGGTGCGGATATTATTGTTCGGCATAATGATTTCTCCTTTTAATCTATCATAGGCAAATGAATTGCAAATATCTCTGCCTAAGTTTACCCTCTCCGGCCCTGTTTGTCAACGGAGACAGCAAAGAGGAGCGGCCTTGGCCGCCACTCTTTGCTTCTTTGAGAAGTTTTTGTCGAATCTGCCCGTTTAGATTGACGAATGACTCAACTTTTTGTATACTGAACAGGAACAAGTTGACAGAATTTTCCTGTTTTTCCTGCACGGGAACATTTTTTGCGTTGTGTCGGCGTAAAAGACGCTCATTCTGCCATCTTTCCGGACACACTGAAAAGGAGAAATGAATATGAAAACAACTGGCATCGTTCGGGGCATCGATTCTCTGGGCCGCATCGTCCTCCCCAAGGAGCTGCGCACCAATATGCACATCGACAAGGACTCGAAGCTCGAGATCTTCGTGGAGGGCGATCAGATCATCCTCAAAAAGCACCGTCCCGCCGGCAGCTGCGATTTCTGCGGCGAGCTGGCGGCTGACATGGCCCAGTATGAGGGTTACTGCATCTGCCCCGCCTGCCGGGCCAAGATCGCTGCGCTGTAATGCGCTGTAAACGAAAAAGGAGAATCACATGAGTCAGATGATCGACTTCACCCTGCCCTCCTGCGTACCGGGCCGGACGCTCCATGCATTCCGCTGTGTGCCGGAGGGTGAGGTGCGGGCCATTCTGCAGCTCTCCCACGGCATGGTGGAGTTCATCGACCGGTACAAGCCTCTGGCCGAGTATCTGGCCGCCCGGGGCATCCTCGTCACCGGCCACGACCATCTGGGCCACGGCGGCTCCATCCGCACCAGGGCGGATTACGGCTATTTCGCCCAGCCCGACGGCAACCGCGCCGTCCTCGACGACCTCCACGCTGTCACTGCGCTGACGAAGCAGCTCTATCCCGGCGTCCCCTATTTTCTGCTGGGCCACAGCATGGGCTCGTTCTACGCCCGGCAGTACCTTTGCGAGTGGGGCGGTGAGCTTGACGGAGCCATCATCATGGGTACCGGCTTCCAGCCCAAAGCGCTGGTCGCCACGGCCCGGGCGCTCTGCCGGGTGCTGGCCGTCTTTTTCGGCTGGGAGCACCGCAGCAAGCTGGTGGCGAACCTCTCCTTCCTCGGCTATAACAGGGGCCTCGAGGGCCGCACGCCTCAGGACTGGCTCAACCGTGACCAGGCCGAAGTGGACAAGTACCGCGCCGACGAGCGCTGCATGTTCACCTTCACCCTGAACGCCTACTACAGCATGTTCACAGGCATCCTGCGGCTGTACGACCCCGCCGTTCTGGCCGGGGTGCCGAAGGACCTGCCCCTTCTCTTCCTCGCCGGTGATGCCGACCCTGTGGGCGAGCGCACCGCCGGAGTCCGGCGGGCCATCCAGAGCCTCCGGGACGCTGGTGTCGGGAACATCGAGTCGAAATTCTACCCCGGCGCCCGCCACGAGCTGCTGGTGGAGACGAACAAAGCCGAAGTGTTTGCGGACATCGCCGGCTGGCTCGAAAAACAACTGCATCTTTGAATCCAAAGCTCCTTCATCGGACTGCCGATGCGGGGGCTTTTTCTTCTGGAATATGGAAAAGCGCCCCGCCGGGCGGCTTTCGAGCCATCCAGCGGGACACTTCTCTGTCTTATTTATGTAAGAGTCCAATCTTTCAGGTCCTGGATCTTCGTCTTTACATTGACGCCCTTATAGTTCAGTACACCCATCAACTTCTCAGGGCCTGCATCGCTTCCTCCAATCACTTTCGTGTGGAGGCCGACAGTGACCTTTTTCTCTCCGACGGTGACCTTAGTAACGAAGTTCGGAGAATCTTTGAGGGCAATGCTCATCTGCTCCGGCTTCTTGCCGTCCACTTCGATCCAGAGACTGTCTTTGTCCAGCTCCAGCGTGTATCCCTTCGCAGCCGTTATCTCTGCATAGCAGGAAACGAACCACTGATCAGAATCATTATACACGGTGCCTACTTTATTGAAGACTCTGTCGCACTCCGTAAATTTGATCGTGCCGATGCTCGTTCTGCATTCCTCGTTGAACTTGATGATCTTTGCCGTGGTGCTGCTGTTGCTGTCGCAACTGCTCAGGGTACCTGCCATACCCACGGCAAGCACTGTCGCGCCGGAAAGCCGCAAAAAGTCTCTTCTGCTCAGATTTTTCATGTTGATATTCCTCCTGTTTTTTATTTTCCGCAAGTGCCCGGACACCCACCGGGCAATTTTATTGTAGCCTTTGCATCTGGCAGAAGTCAATTCTTTTCACAATTCTTGGAGCTTTGACGAAGAACATCGTTTTCTTCTGCACAGAATCACGAAAAAACACACGGATGCAAAAAGCGCTCCGCCGGGCGGCCCGAAAGCCGCCTGACAGAGCGCTTATAGATCCATTTTTACTTTTTGGCTGCCCAGCCGTCCACGACAGCCACAAGGGCCTTGCCCCGGCGGCCCAGAATTTTAGGCAGCAGGATGCGGGCCATGGCCCAGACACCGGAGAAGTTATACAGGATGATGAGGGCGGTAATGATGCCTGTCCAGAGGCCGTATAGCGGCGTCTCGGCCAGCAGCACGAAAGCCTCGAACACCAGCGCGGCGGCGTTGACGAGGACACGACCCGGGTGGACATGCATCCCGATCATGCCGTGGGCATCCATGGCGCGGAGAGTGAACACCAGCCCGAGGCCGAGGAAGGACGCATAGGTCGCACCCACAGGACCCCACCACTTGATGAAGAAGTAGTTCATGAGGCAGTTGCTGATGGCACCGGCCATCATGGTGACCATGCTGCGCTGGGACTTCTTATTCACGACATAGACGCTGTTCATGAACTGGTTGAAGCAGCTGCAGGTAGACGCCAGCACGAGGAACGGCACGAAGTGCCATGCGTAATAGTAGTTGGACTTCATGACGTGCATGACCGGGCGGCAGAGCCAGATGATGCCCGCTGCACAGCAGAACAGCACGCTGGAATAGGTGCGGAAGATCTGGGTAAAGAACTTGGCTCTCCCCTCTTCCTCGGTGACAGCCGACAGCTGCCATGCATCGTAGAAGATAAGGCCCAGCGTCGTGAGGATGGTGGGCAGGAAGTAGCCGGTGGAGAGCAGGCCGCTCCATGCGTCGCCGCTGTGGCCGTCGAGGCCGTCGCACATCTCACGCACAAAGAACAAATCGGATGCGTTGATGATCCAGAAGCTTATCTGGGCCGGTATCATGGGCAGCGAGAAGTGGAGCATCTGCTTCCAGAGGGTCTTGTTGATGCCCTTCAGCTCGATGAAATCCCAGAGCTTGCCGGTGAACATCAGGAAGAGCACGCTCACAAAGTCGCCGCTGATGATGGCCAGCAGATAGCCGTTGGCCCCCCACTTGAAACCCACCAGATAGAGCACATAAAATGCCATGGTCGCCACGGTGCAGAGCACACCGTCCACGGCCACCAGCTTGTTCCACTGGCGGCTGCGCACGAACTGGGTGCAGAGGGTGCGCAGGCAGCTCATCAGGACGTAAATATAAATGAGCAGGCCGTACTGAGCCATATCGGGCAAAAACTGCGCCACCGGCCAGCAGAGCACGAGGATGCCGAAGCCGCCGAGGATGGTGAGCAGGCCGTTGGTGAACACCTGCTTTTCGCTGTTGCCCTTGTCGAGGCCGAAGCGGATGATGGCGTTGGACATCCCCATCGACACAAAGGGGATGAGCAGGTTGGCGTACTGGCTCAAAATCTTCGACAGGCCGAGGTCGGAGATCTCGGCCATCGCGTAGGTCAGGAACGGCTGGACGATGAGCGTCAGCAGCTTGGACGAAAAGCTGCTGATGGCAAAGATGATGGTATTGCCGGCGAGCTTCGAATATTTATCGCCGCCGGAGGTCTTTTCGCTTTCCAAAAGATTTTCTCCTCTATTTTTTACTGGCTTGCCCTCTCAGTCAGACCCTTTCGGGTCTGCCAGCTCCCCCAAAGGGGGAGCCTTTTTGCCTCTCCCTTTGGGAGAGGTGTCACCGAAGGTGACGGAGAGGGCAAGGCCGTTATCCTTTTAATAAGTCTCTTCGGGCTTTCCAGTCCGGCATCAGCTTTGCCACTTCGGCCCAGAAAGCCGGGCTGTGGTCAGGCTGCAAAAAGTGGCAGTACTCATGCACTACCACATAGATCTGTGCCGCCTCGGGCATATTGTAGAGCTGGAGCGCGAAGGTGATCTGGCGCTTCGCCATATGGCAGACGCCCCAGCGGCTGGTCATGCTGCGCACTTTGATGGTGGGCTTCTGCCCGCCCAGCACCCCGGCAAAGGCCGGGTAGACCTTGTCGCTCATGGCCGTGAAGCGGGCCAGGGCAGCCGCCTTGTCGGGCAGCTCCTCCTGCCGCTTTTCGCGGGCGGCCTGCCGGGCCTGTGCGGCCCGTATCCACTCCGCCTCGGCGATGACGTAGGCGTCAGCCACTTCCAGCGTCGTGCGCAGGGGGATGCTGAGGGCCACGGTGCCGTCCCGCCGGACGTGGAGGTTGAGCCGCTTGACCCGCCCCCGCGTCAGCTCATAGGGGATGCCCCCGGCCGCCCGCAGCATCACGCGCTCTTTTTGCATCTGCGCAGCTCCGCAAGGGGCAGCTGAGACAGCACGACGGCGGCAAAGATGAGGGCGCAGCCTGCGCTCTCCCGCATCGAAAGGTTCTGGCCCAGCAGCAGCCAGCCGCCCAGCGCACTGAATACGCTTTCCAAACACATGATAAGGCTGGCGATGGCGGGGTTCAGATTTTTCTGGCCCAGGATCTGAAGCGTATAGCCCGCGCCGCTGGACATGACGCCGCAGTAGACCACGGGCAGAAAGTTTGCACCGTACTCTGCCAGTGTGGGCGTCTCGAAGATCAGCGCCGCCGCAGAACTCTCCACAGCCACCACGATGAACTGGATGAGGCTCAGCCGCACACCGTCCACAAGCGGCGAAAAGTGGTCGATGGACATGATCTGGAAGCTGAACAGCACGGCGCAGCTGAGAAGTATCCAGTCGCTGGTCTCAATGCCGCCGAAGCCGTTCTTCATGCAGAGCATATACAGGCCCGCCACGGCGATGACCATGCTGACCCAGAGCTGAGCGCTGCCCTTCCGGCCCAGAAAGAGGCCGAACACCGGCACCAGCACGACGTACATGGCCGTCAGGAACGCGGCCTTGGCCGTGGACGGGTTGATGGTGATGCCGATCTGCTGAGCCGCAGAGGCCGCGAACAGGAAGGTGCCGCAGACGAGGCCCGCCGCCAGCAGGGTCTTTCGCTCCGGCTTCTCTTTTGGCCAGCCGTAGGGCTGGCCCTGTTTTTTGCGCACGGCATCGAAAGCGAACACGGTGGGGATCAGCACAAGGACAGCCAGCCAGCTGCGCCCTGCGAGGAAGGAATAGGCCCCCATGCCGGAGCCTGCGCTCTGAGCTACGAAAGCCGTACCCCAGATAAAGGCACAGAGCATCAGCATGAGCGAATGTCTGGTCTGTGTCTTCATCCTGCAATGCCCTCCACCTTGAGTCCGCCGTAGAGGTAGTAGCGGCTGGAATCGTAGGAGATGGTCAGGCGGTAGCTGGCCGCCGGGTCCAGCCCGGAGATGACGCAGCGGTAGTTCTGACCATCGGTCTTGATATAATAGGTGCTTCCGTTGACGTACTGTGCGCCGCCGGCCACCTTCTGCCAGACGGACACCTTGTACCGCTGGGTACCCTCGGCGGTGCCGTAGCCGGTGATGGTCAGGCTGCCGCCCGGGACGGTGAAGTAATCGGTCTGGCGGCTCCAGATGCCGTTGAACACGATATTCAGGCTCCCGTTCACCGCCGCCGAGGCGTACTTGGCCGAGGCGTCAGCAATGCCCTCGATGTTCAGCGGGTCGCTGGTCGGTTCGGCCCAGCGGGTGCTGTCCTCTTCCTGCACCTCATTGTCCGCGCTGTTCTTCATGTCCAGCACAGTCTTGACGCCGGATGCAGCCACAAGCAGCACCAGCACCGCCACGACGAGCAGGGCGATTCGCTTTATCTTTTTCATGATCTTTTATCCTCAAATTTTGTTTTAACACGAGGTTTTACACGATTTATATAGTATACCGCATTTTATGCTCCCATACAAGAGTTCAGGCTGTAGTCAGAGCGGCCAGCGCCGCACGTTCGGCGTCGGCAAGCTCCGGCTGGGCTGACCGGAACAGCGAATCGTACCGGTAGAGCGCCCAGCCGCCCGCGCCGAGGCTGTGCAGACGTTCCACCTGCCGGGCAAGAGCGCTGCCCGTACACCACTGGCTCCGGCTGTCCTCGTTGGCACCGCCGTCCCCCTCGCCGATGCGATAGGCTCCCAGCCCGAAGTAGAGGGCCGTGGATGCCGCCCGGGGCATGGCCAGCCACTCCGGCACGATGTTCTCAAAGGCGAAGCGGGTGCTGCCCGACTGGAGGGTATAGCCGCAGCCCCAGTATATCTGCGGGCAGAGGTAGTCCACCACGGCGTTTTTGCCCTCGGCGGCCAGCCACGCTTTCACGTCGCTGTACTGCTGGCCGAGGTCGTTGTCGGGGTTGCCCTGGGGGCTGACGCCGAAACGGAGGGTAGCGTCGGCGGCTTTGACGGCATCGTGGGCCGCTTTCACCAGCGCGGTGACGTTCTGCCGCCGCCATGCGGCCAGATCCCCCGCGCCGCTGGCGGCGAACTGGGCCGCGTCCAGCGCAGCATCTGTCGTGGGGTAAAAATAGTCGTCGAAGTGGATGCCGTCCACAGCATAGTTCTGCACCAGCTCGGCCACGCCCTGCACCACATAGTCTGCGGCTTCCGGGATGGCCGGGTTCAGGTACAGCCCCTCGCCCACGGCGCAGACCCACTCGGGATGTACATTGGCAAGGTTATTTTCCGCCAGCGCGGGCGGCATCTTCGCCGAGGAGCGGAGGCGGTAGGGGTTGACCCACGCTTCCAGCGAGAGGCCCCGGCTGTGTGCTTCGGTGATGAGGACGTCCAGCGGGTCGAAGCCGGGGTCCTGCCCCTGTACGCCGGTGCAGAGATGGCTCCACGGGAAGAGGGTGCTCCTGTAAAGCGCGTCCCCGAAAGGCCGCACCTGCGCGATGACGGTGTTCAGCCCGATGGACAGACAGTTGTCCATCAGCTCCGCCGCACCGGCACGGAAGGCTTCTTCGGAGGAAAAGTCCATCCCGGCCCATTCCAGATAGCTCACCCAGACGGCCCGCCATTCACCCGTGGGCAGGGCGGCGTTGGGCTCTGCTTCGTCCGTCGGCGGCACCATAGTCGAGCACTGTTACCCCTCCATAGGTAAGGAACTCCCCTTTGCAGTTGCCACCCTGCGGCAGCTCCAGCGCGACATGCCCGACCTCCATCTCATCCTGTGGACAGTCCGTGAAGGCGAGCTCCTCGAGCAGGCAGTGGCATGGTGCGCCGAGCGAGGCCTCGAATTCTACGCCGTCAACTCCAACTATCCCGAGGAACTGCCATCGTCCTCGGCCGGCAATCAGGCCTGCCGCAAAGTCACCGCCGACCTCTATATCGACGACCGCAACCTCGGCGAACTGCCGGAGTGGACGGAAATATACCGCAAGATTACAGGGGCATCGCCAACCGAAGCCGGGCAGTCTTCGTCCCCCACGTTTTTCGGCCGTCTTTTTGGTAAACACTAATATTTATCTCTCTACAACTCAATGGACCAACAACATATTGAAAATACAAAGCGTGTAGCCAAGAACACTCTCTTCCTATATGGAAGAATGCTTTTTGGTATGTTGGTTGCTTTGTATACATCTCGTGTCATCCTGAATGCTCTTGGTGTTGAAGATTTTGGTATATTTGGGGTTGTAGGAGGTTTGGTGTCAATGTTTTCTTTAGTTTCAGGTTCCTTGCAAGCTTCTATAACACGTTATCTTACGTTTGAACTCGGAACTACAAACTATGAAAAATTAAGAGATACTTTCTCGGCTGCATTTTTTATTCAAATATTGCTTTCACTAACTATATTTATTTTAGGGGAGACAGTCGGACTTTGGGCGTTGAATTCGATTTTAAATATACCCGAGAGTCGTCTTTTTGCCGCGAATATTGTTTTTCAAGCTTCATTACTTTCATTTATGCTGGGTCTAGTGCTAATGCCTTACAATGCATGCATAAATGCGCATGAAAAGATGAATGTTTATGCGTATTTAGGTCTTTTGGATATTGGTTTGAAGTTGGCAATCGTATTATTTGTTGCATATGCTCCATTTGATTTCGACAAGCTCGTAATGTATTCCCTATTATTAGTCGGAGTAGGCGTTTTAATGCAGATTATAAGCGTTATTTATTGTAGACGTAATTTTGGAGAAACCAAGGTGTTCCCCGGATTCAGAAGGGAAATCATGAAATCGATGGTTGGATTCGCCGGTTGGAATTTTATTGGAGCTTCTTCAGCTTTATTGCGGGATAGCGGCAGTAATATCTTGCTCAATATATTTTTCGGACCGGCAGTAAATGCAGCCCGAGGCGTTGCCGGTTCTGTTTCAAATGCCGTGGGAGGTTTTACGGGAAATTTTAATGCAGCGGTTAATCCTCAGATTACTAAAGCTTATGCAGGACGTGACTGCGATTATATGTTTTCTTTGATATATAAGTCGGCTAAGTTCGGTTTTTTGCTTACATTGCTCTTTGCAATACCAATTATCTTTAACACCGAATCAATTCTGAGATTATGGCTTGGCGAGGTACCGAATTTTAGCTCTGGTTTCGTACGTCTGATTTTGATTTTTTCTTTGATTGAGACGGTGTCAAGCCCATTAATTACAGTACAGCTGGCCACAGGCAGAATACGAAATTATCAATTGGTTGTTGGCGGTTTGCAAGCACTTAATTTTCCTTTGAGCTGGCTTTTTCTTTGGTTAGGTGAGAATCCGTATATTGTGTTTATAATTTCTATAGTTCTAAGCTTGGCATGTCTGTTTGCTCGTCTTCTCTTTCTCAGAGGCATGATAGGGCTTGATATCCGAATTTATTGTAACAGAGTGTTACGACCTTGTCTGTTTGTCAGTACTATAAGTTGTGTTATGGCATGCCTCTTGGATAGCATAAATATAGGAGAAAATATCTTCAATTTATTCTTACGTATATTGATTTGTATCACTGTTACAGGTTTTACTGCATTCTTCATTGGCTTCACAGGCAATGAAAGAGCATTTATGCTTGATAAATTGCGGTTACTTAAGAAGAAAATTATTTTTTCATGATTAATATTACCGACAAATCCGATTGCTGCGGATGTACGGCATGTGAAAGTATTTGCCCGAAGGATGCAATATCTATGCAGCCCGATGTTTTGGGTTTTCTTTACCCGGTGGTAGATGAGAGCAGATGTATAGATTGTCATTTGTGTGAAAAGGTTTGTGCTTTTCATGAAAACTATGATACATCATTAAATATGTCGGAGCCCTTAGCTTACGGAGGACGTCACTGCGACATGCGCGAAGTAGAAACATCGCGTAGTGGAGCAGCATTCATTGCCATATCGGATTATATATTAGAAAAAGGAGGCATAATTTATGGTGCAGGTTATGGCGAACATTTTAGAGTTATCCATAAAAGAGCCGTCACAAAAGAGCAGAGAAATGAATTCAAAGGTTCTAAATATGTTCAAAGTGACCTCAGAGGTATCTTCCGCCTTGTAAAACAAGACCTTCTAACCGGACATTGTGTGCTTTTTTCGGGTACACCCTGTCAGACTGCCGGATTAAATTCTTTTATAGGGAAGAAACTGCGCAAGAATCTCATTCTTGTCGATATTGTCTGCCATGGTGTTCCCGGGCCGCGTATATGGGAAGAATATTTGAAATTCCTTGAGAAAAAAGAAGGAAGGCGACTCATCAGAGTTAATTTTCGAGATAAAGAAATGTTTGGCTGGACTGCACATCGCGAAACATTTGAATATCAGCCAGTTAATTCGGGGGGGTAAAATGAGCTACACTTTTTTGTTTTATAAACATATTATGTTTCGGCATTCTTGTGGGAAATGCCACTATTGTAATACTCAGAGGCCTTCAGATATAACACTTGCAGACTTTTGGGGATGGGAAAAAACAGGCTCCAATATTAACAGTGATGACAAGGGTTTATCTTTACTTCTGATTAACACAGAAAAAGGTAAAGAGATTTTCGAAGCTGTTAAGGATAGATTGGATATCATTCCGGCAGAACTTGAAAATTGTCTTCAGCCCAACCTCTGTTATCCCTCAGAGATACATCCGCAAAGAATGCAATTCGAAAAAGACTTTGCGGACAGAGGATTTAAATATACATATTATAAATACGGCGAGATAGGTTGGCGATTCAAAGCTCGAAAAAACTTAAGCTGTATTAAGCACCTTATTGGTTCAATTCTTCGTAAAGTCGGGCTTAGATGAAAATCGGTGTACTTACATTTCATTGTGCATATAATTTCGGGGCTATGCTCCAAGCTTATGCCTTGCAAGAGGCTCTGAAAAGTTTGGGTCATAATGTAGAAATTATTAATTATCGACCTGATTATCTTGAAACTAAAAAACCGGATATTACTTGGCGTTCTTTTGTCTCTAGAAATCCATTTGCAATTAAAGCAAAAATTCAGAGCACTTTAAACGCTAAAGCTTATTATAAAGCGTATAATGATTTTGAAAATCAGTATTTTAATCTTTCAGACATCTCTGTCCCAACTCACTACGATAGAGTAATATTAGGTAGTGACCAGATATGGAATAGGATATATAATGGAAATGATTCGATTTGGTATGGAGGCTTACCAACGGGCATTACTTGTGACAAAATAATTACGTATGCAGCAAGTGCAGGTGATGCTACGGAGTCAGAACTTGATAGAGATGCTATTGTTAAAAATTCAAAGAGGTTTTCTTCAATTTTGGTCAGAGAAGAAGCTCTTTGTCAGCAACTCGCTTCATTGAATATTCCATCGATGAAAGTTGTAGACCCAACACTCATTGCAAATGACAGTGTATGGAATGAGTGGCAGCATAAGATTTTTGGAGAAAAATATATAATAGTCTACCAAGGAAGGTCTGATGATAAAATTATCAGTATAGCCAAAAGATTAGCATATCAGAAGAAATGTCAAGTAATTACTGTAGACCAGTATCCAAATAGTTTTGATAGCGGACTTCTGCATGTCAATATCTCTCCAAGAGAATTTGTCGAAGCCGTTCGTCATGCCGAGTGTGTGGTGACTTCTTCATTTCATGGTACCGCAATTTCAATTATTACATCTACTCCTTTTTACACTATCAGGATGAATGATGGAGCGGATAATAGGTCAATTGACTTGCTTAATTCATTGGGGCTCCAGTCAAGGATGATAGACAAAAATTCATCTCCAATATATTCTAAAGTAGATTTTACTTCGGCTAAGTCAGTCCTTTCAACTCTAAGAGAAGAATCATTAGATTTACTTATCAATAGCCTTAAATAATGCTTATAGTTCTTGCCGCAGATGACAATTATGCCTTACCTTGCGGGGTTTGCATTACTTCAATTCTTACAAATAATGAATCTGAAGATATAAAATTTGCAGTACTGACAAAAGGGTTAAATGAGGATAATGAGAGAAGATTAAAACAAACAGCTTTGCGTTTTAATCGTGACATAGAAATTAAGAAGATAGACGATAGCGTATTTCAAAATCTTCAGGTCTCAGAACGGTTTCCGCAATCGATATATTTCCGTTTCCTTATACCGCTGTTATTCCCGGAAGTGCCTCTTGCATTATACCTCGATTGTGATATTATAGTTAATGGAAGCCTTCTGTCCTTGTTTAATCAGGATATTAAAGGCTATGCTTGTGCGTGTATAGAAGATCAGCGGGGAGACGATATTCGTATTAAGAATTTGATGCCTGATATAGATGCTTATTTTAATTCAGGTGTTATGCTTCTTAATCTTGATTATTGGCGGAAGCATGATATTCATCTTAAATGCATCGAGTACATAGCTACTCATGATAACTTATTATTTCCTGATCAGGATGCTTTAAATAATATTTTACTTAATCAAGTAAAGTTTATTGGGTATGAATGGAATTTTCAGGAGTATCTATATTTCCCGGAAGAAGAATTATTTCTTTCAAGAATTAAGTGGCCGTTAGTTCAGCGAGCAAAGCAAAATCCGAGAATTATTCATTATACGGGAATTATAAAACCATGGTATAATGAAAATCAACATCCTCAAAAGGATATCTTCATTAAATATTTATTATCATCTGAATGGAAAGATATTTCTCTAAAGAACTATTACCATTATCCGAGTTTATATAGAAGAGCGATAAACTTCCTTTTGAGAAAAATTGGATTACGATGAACAGCCCCCAAATTTCAGTAATAGTCCCGGTATATAACGCCGAGAAATGGCTTCGTCGGTGTGTTGACTCAATATTATCTCAAACATATACCGACTTCGAACTGCTGCTTATCAATGACGGCTCTACCGACGACAGCGGTGTCATCTGCGATGAATACGCAGGCAAGAATTCTCGCATCCGCGTTTTCCACAAACCCAACGGTGGTGTCTCTTCCGCCCGTAACCTCGGCCTTGATAACGCCCGTGGCGAGTGGATAACATTCGTTGATAGCGACGACTGGGTAGAACTGGAATATTTGGAATGTCTGCTCAGCAATGTTGGGGGAGCTGAACTCTCGATTTGCGATTTTGTAATAAGAGGCTCCGATGAAGTTTGGCCTGATAAAATTGAAACAGGTCTTATATCAAAGGATAAATTAGCGGCTTTTTATACCGAAACATATCCTTATTGTCACCTTACTGCCCCTTGGATAAAGCTTTATAAGAAATCCATCATTGAAGAAAATAATATCCGTTTCAAAGAGGATATTAGTACGCTCGAAGATACAATCTTTGTCCTTGAATATCTAAGATGGGTCGAGAATATAACTTGCAGCAATAGGAAACTTTATAACTATTGGCGCGGGACTGTAGGTTTATCACAAGATGATGAACTGTTCAATCGGCAGATGTCCCAAATATCAGCTAACATATATGCATCCCTTTGCCGCTTAGCAGAAGTACAAAAAATTGATGTTTCGTCATTGTATTTAAAAATCTTGTATGGCAGATTCTTAAATTGGGCTTTCCCACAGAAGTATAGTCTAAAAGAGTTATACAAGCATTATAAAAAGCTTTCGGTTTTGCCTGAATTTCAGCATTTATATAAGGCAAATAGAATTTTGCTTGGTCGTAAGTATAAATTGATACTTTGTTTTATTGCCAAAGGTCAAAATGCAATTGCAACTTTGGTTTATAAGATGTTGAGTTGATTAAAATGCAAACTAACACTCCGAAAATATCAGTAATAGTCCCGGTATATAACGCCGAGAAGTGGCTGAGGCGATGCGTCGATTCGATATTGGCGCAGACATATACCGACTTCGAACTGCTGCTTATAGACGATGGCTCTACCGACGATAGCGGTGCAATCTGTGACGAATATGCCACAATTGACCAGCGTATCCGCGTTTTTCATAAACCCAACGGCGGTGTCTCCTCCGCCCGCAATCTTGGACTCGACAATGCAGTAGGCGAATGGATAAGCTTTGTTGACAGTGATGACTGGATGGCAAAGGAGCATCTTGGTGACCTCATGAAATATCTTCAATATGATTTCCGAGCCAATGAATACCGTTGTAACAATGATGAACAGCAGCATGAGGTTTTGCCTGATAAAAACTATGATACAAAAGCTGAGATAGGCGAATGTATTTCTGAATTTTTCAATCTGCATCTTCGTATGCCCTGGGGCAAACGTTATCGAGCCGATATCATCAGAGAACATAATATCCGGTTTAATACCATGATTACCATAGGTGAGGACCTGATATTTAATCTTGAGTATCTATGTTATGTCCATTCCATCAGTCTTTCTTCTTATTCAGGTATTATTTATAATCGTGACAATGAGAATAGTCTGACTCATCGGCCCGATAAATACACTCCTGAACTATTTATGGCAGAGACACATCGACAGATAGAGGCTCTTGAGAATAAATGGAATCGAGACTTTCGCGAATTACTTATAGATTTATGTCTTTTTGATTTTTGTTTAGCCATAGAAAGAATTGCAACTGTGAGAAGTTGCCGGAGGGAGAAGAAGAAGTATTTAAAAGAGCTAATGATTATCTCTCCATGTAGCATGATTATTAATGACCAACATCTTCTTTCTAAAGGCCGTCGACGAAAGGTAATTGATTTCTTGCTCAAAAATAAATTATATTTATTAGCGGTAAAAACAATTGAGCGCTATCCAAATTATTGATTATTCAGTGAGAACACCTATTAAGAATAGACCTACGGATTTGTATGAACTGAAGTCATGAAAAAGATAGATGTTTCTGTAATAATCCCGGTCTACAACGTTGAGGCGTATGTTGAGGCATGTCTGCGTTCTGTTATGGAGCAGGAGCACGGCAGCTTTAACGTAGAATGTATCATTGTCGATGACCGGGGGCAAGACGGAAGTATGGACGTTGTGCGTCGTACACTTGATACCTATAAAGGTGACATCGAATTCAAGATTATCGAGCATGACGAGAACCGAGGTCTTTCGGCTGCCCGCAATACGGCAATCCGGGCAGCGCGTGGCAAGTATGTGACATTCCTCGACAGCGACGACCGCCTCCTGCCCGGTGCTCTCGCCGGGATGTATCAGCTCACGGTCAAATATCCGGGAGTAGATATAGTTCAGGGTAATACACGATTAGATAAAGAGAATGAATATCTTAGGTCAGCCCTCGAAATTTCACCAGCGAGACTACCAGAATTTATTCCAAATAGTTCAGAGGCAAAGCATCTTTTATTGTTTGATATGCCTGTTACAGCCTGGGCCAAACTGATCCGTCGTGACTTCATAACCTCCAACAATATTTACTATACCGAAGGCATGGTCCATGAAGATGATATGTGGGATATTTGTGCCAGCCGATATATTAGAACGCTTGCATTTTATTTTTCTTACGCATACTATTATAATAACGATATCGAAAATAGTATTACACAAAAGTCTGATAAAACTCGAAGTCTTCTTGGGCGTATAGCTTTAATCCCGCGAGCTGCTGAATGTTATGAGCAAGAACCATGCATTGACTATTATGACTATTTGATGCGTAGACTTGATTTTGTGAATAAATCAGAGTTATGGGCATCTGTTAGAGATAGAAAAATAGTACGAAAAGCTATTTCAGAAATGCGAAAAAATATAGCGAAGTCTAATTGTCCACTTCCTATAAGGTTGGCAGCATTATATTTTACATTACCAAATTTAATCGGTTCAAATCGTTTTATACTTCCTGCCTTTCGTCGATTCTCCGGCCTCTTAAAAAGATATTATATTCGTAAATTGAAAAAATGACTGAAATGGTTGTATCCTCTATTAATTCTATAACAACTGGACCACGTCGCCAAACAAATATGGAATTGCTGCGCATACTGGCAATGTTTTTAGTTTTGGCTGTACATGCAAATTTCTACTCATTAGGGACACCAACAGCCGAAACAATTGCGAGCAATCCTGTAGCGTCAGCTACACGCATAATTTTATGTGTGACATGCTGTATGTGTGTCAATTTATTTATACTTATCTCAGGTTGGTTTTCGATAAAACCAAGTTTGCGAGGCTTTAGTAAATTCGTTTTCCAGTGCTTGTATTTCAGTCTCGGTATTTATGCTATAATGCTTCTTTGGGGAAAAGCGCAATTGAGTCTGCTCGATATTAGCCGTTGTTTTTATTTGACTCCATGGGATTGGTTTGTAAAGGCTTATATAGGCCTATATATTATCGCACCTGCGTTAAATGCCTTGGCAGAAAAGTTCTCTAAAAGACAATTGGAGTATTTCTTAATTTCGTTCTATTTATTCCAAACTATTTATTCGGTCAGAGGTTCAGCTCCTTTTATAGAAAGTGGATATTCAACTTTTTCTTTCATTGGACTTTACCTGATAGGTCGATATCTAAGTAAGTATGGTTTACCAAAGATAACGAACTGTATTCTCTTTCTATCTGTAATTGTACCGATTTTATTGACTTCTTTAATTTATTTCGTTGATGCAAGTAGAGATACATTTATGTTTTCTGGAATGTGTTTAAGTTATGCGAACCCCATAATGATAGTTGCCGCAGCTTCGCTAACTTTGTTATTCAGCCGTTTCAAAATTGGATATAACCGCTATATCAACTTTATTTCAGCATCTGCTTTTGCTGCTTATCTATTTCATTATGACCCACATGTACTTGTAGATTATTTTTGCAAAAATTCACAACGGATATATGCAGATTTCAGTGGTCTTGGTTGTTTAGCGGTTGAGTTTATCTTTATAATCGGCGTATTTGCAATTTCTGTTATACTAGATCAGCCAAGAAAATACTTATGGAGCAAGGTTGATAGATTGTTTTTCCATCAAAAAGTTTCTTCGCAACCAGAGAGCTTTAAAGGCTTAGACCTCACATAAGTCAATGGAAAAAATATCTATTATCATACCAATCTATAAAGTAGAACGGTATATTAGAGAATGTCTTGACAGCGTTATAAACCAAACTTATGAAAATAAGGAAGTAATTTTGGTAGATGACGGTAGTCCCGATTCTTCAGGTGTTATTTGTGATGAATATTCTTCTCGATACCCTTTTGTTAGAGTAATCCATACTGTCAATTCAGGCCCTTCATCGGCAAGAAATCGTGGCATTGATGAAGCAACAGGTGAATGGATTATTTTTATGGACGGTGATGACCTATGGGCAGATAAAAAATGTCTTGAAAAACTGCATAGCTATGCAAAGTCATTAAATCTTGATATCGTTCGTTTTGAATATCAGGCTGTTAATGAAAGACTTGAACCTATAGAATTGAGAAATTACGACAAATCTATATTAGAAGGAGTCGTAATAGACAATTTTAGTTTAGTAAAAAATGCAATTAATGGAGAATGGTTTACGGTCCTATTTCTAATAAAAAAAGAAATAGTAGCAGAGATAAGATTTAATCAAGGCAAAAATTTTCTTGAAGATTGTGACTTTTATAGTCGAATATTTGCATCTCGTCCTTTGCGATGTGGATACATAGACGATAAAATGTATCTGTATAGAAAAATATCTCAATCAATTTCTCATACTGCAGATGTAAGAAAGTTAAAAGCATCTTTTGATTTATGTGATTTATTTTACTCACTAAGCCATGTAACAGTGGATAAAAATCTTGGACAACTTTATTGCTATAACTCGATAATGATGTATTATTGGACATTACAGACTATGGCGTCCAAACCTTATTATGACAAAAGGACTGAAATAATTGAAAAGTTGAGTCTTAATGAATTGCATAAACGGGTTTTAGCGCGTATTAAAGAAGTTGAGATAAGTTATAAGTATTTTCTTTTTATACAGCCATCACCAAAAATAGGAGTAAAATTACTTCATTTTAAAGATAAAATTCGTTCTTTAATTTCATGAATTATACTGCAGTAATAAGAACTCTTGGGAAAGCCGGAGAGAAATATCAACGACTTCTTGATTCTCTTTGCTCTCAGACGGTTAAGCCTCAAAGAATACTTGTTTATATTGCCGATGGTTATCCAGTCCCCAAGGAAACATGTGGCATTGAAGAATATATTTATGTAAAGAAAGGAATGGTTGCTCAGCGGGCACTCTTCTATGATGAAGTTGAAACTGAATACATTCTTTTTCTTGATGATGATTTATTCCTTCCGAATCAATTTGTAGAAAAGCTTTTTGAAGAGTTAGAAAACAATGATGCAGATGTAGTCGCGCCTGATATATATCCTCATGCATTGCGGAGTCTAAAAGCAGAAATTTTGATGACACTTTCCGGGCGTATGCGTGCAAGAAGAGGCGATAAATTAGAGGGTTATAAAATAATGAGAACTTCGGGCTTTTCATATAACAAAACACCCGAGAATAAGGCATATCTTTCTCAAACTAATGCCGGTGCTTGTTTTCTTTGTAGGAAATCTGATTTCATGAAGATTAAATTTCAGGATGAGCTATGGCTTGACCAAATCGGATATGCAATCGGAGATGACCAAATTATGTTCTTTAAAATGTATCTCTCCGGCCTCAAGCAACTCACTTTATTCGGTACTGGTATACAACACCTTGATGCCGGTAATAATCTTGGTAATAAGGAGAAGGAACTGAATTTAATTGAAGGGGATTATTTCTTCCGAAAAGTTTTTTGGCACCGGTTTCTGCAGACACCCGAACGCAATCCTTTTAAACAAATATGGAACCGTATATGCATCAGTTATTTTTATGGCTTTGGGTTGTTAATTTCCGTGCTTAAAAATGACAGCGACGCACTTGAGGCGAAAAGCCGAGGGCTTAATCGAGCAAATGCGTTCTTGAAAAGCGAACAATATAAGTCTTTGCCTAAAATTGAGAAAAAGATATGATAATAATTCCTATAGTATTCGCATTTGACAATAATTGGACGCTCCCGGCATCGGTATGCCTCTTTTCTTTATTAGCAAATGCAAAAGATTCTACAACTTATGATGTCTATATTTTATATCCCCAAAAGCAGACTTTGGATACACATTCTATTAAACTGGTATTTGACATCTATCCACGACATAAAATAAATTATATCGGAATAGGCGATAATTTTGCCAAGGCGTTTCAAATAAGGGGGATAAATACGCTGACATATTATAGACTTTTAATTCCGGATTTGATAACTGAATATGATAAAATAATTTATTCTGATGTCGATGTGATATTTCAGGATGATTTATCTGAAATCTATTTGAATACAGAACTTAGCGGCAAATATCTCGGTGTGGTCAATTCGTTGGCTCAATTTGATAAAGACAGACAAAATTATTATAAATATCGCCTGCAACTTGATACAACTAAAATATTTTATGCCGGAAATATTATTATCAATGCAAAAGAAATAAGGGAGGCTCGGTTGAAAGATAAATTTATGTCTATGATTGAGACCAAGTATAAGTTTCAAGACATGGATATACTTAATATTACTTGTCAAGGGAAAGTCACATTTCTTCCGCCTGAATTTTGCGTGACCACCTATTTTTGTGATATAGCAATTAATTATCCTGAAAAATTAAGTTCGATTTGGACAAAAACCGAAGTTGATAAAGCATTTTCCAATGGTATTATCCATTATAATGGACAGAAACCATGGAAAGGCTGGTGCCCAAATTTTGATATTTGGTGGGAATATTATCGCAAATCTCCTGTTTTTGACCATAATTATTATTTCGAATTTTTCAATAGCCGCCTCAATGAGCTTGACCGGCTTCCTTTATTGAAGCGAATCAAAATACTTATGCGTTATTTTGTATATGGCATACGAAAGAACCCCTAAGGTTTCGGTAATATCTCCGGTTTATGGAGTTGAGCGTTTTATTGCTCGGGCTGTCGAGTCGATGATGAGGCAGACTCTTGATGATGTGGAGTTTATTTTTGTCGATGATTGTACTACCGATAGCAGTATTGATATAATTAGCGAAATTACATCCCGTTACCCGGCAAGACAAGTACGGATTCTTAGGCACGAAGTAAACCGTGGTCTTCCGGCGGCACGCAATACCGGTCTTGAAGCTGCTCGCGGAGAATATATTTTCCATTGGGACAGTGACGATTACGCTGAGCCGGATATGCTCGAGGCTCTCTATGCCGGGGCGCAAGCCGGCAATTGTGATTATGTATGGTGCGACTGGTTTCTGACATTCGGTACTAATTCGCGCGTTATGATTCAACCAGAGGCAACGACTCCTCGTGGGGCGCTATCCATAGCGCTATCCGGCGCAATGAAATATAATGTATGGAATAAACTTGTGGCCCGGAAACTCTATGATGTTACCGGTATCCGTTTCCCTGAAGGTCGTTCAATGGGCGAGGATATGACAATGCTCAAGCTCCTTGCCAAGGCAAGTTGTGTAGGTCATGTCGGGAAGCCGCTGTATCACTATATCCGCACAAATAACGGTGCCATGACTCAGGTTTATTCGCCGCGGCATCTTGAAGAGTTACGTCAGAATACTGCTGACTTATGCAATTTCTTACTGGCCGAGATAAACGACGGCAATAGGGAGCAAGAAATAAATTGGTTCAAGCTCAATGTCAAGTTGCCGTTTCTTTTCAGCGGTCGCAAGTCTGAGATGAGACTCTGGAAATCGTGGTACAAGGAAGCTGACAAATATATTATGAGCAACAAGCGGCAGGCGCTACGCACACGTGTGCTTCAATGGACGGCAGCTCATCGTCTCGGTATTGTAAACCATCTATACAACGTTTTGATTTTCAAATTTATATACGGCATAGTATACAGATGAAAGCATTAAAGGCATTTTGGGTAGCATTAGTCATCGCTGTGACAAGCTGCTATTTCTTTCCCTTTATTCTGGCAGCTTTGCCGATGGCCAATTCTAAGATGATTTTGGCTGTTATGGGACTTGTATTGTTGGGAATAAATCTTACAAAAAATGGAAATGCTTTTGTCGACCGTGATTTTCTAAGACTTACAGTATGGGCTTTTGCTATATCGCTTATAGCATTTGTAAGTGTCACACTCAATCACACGCAGGATACTACATTCTCTACTTATTTCATGTCAATGTGGGTTTGGCTTGGAGGAGCATATGCGGTAGTATACATTATAAAATCAGTTCACGGAAAAATATCAGTGCCGTTGGTCGTAAATTACCTTATTGCTGTATGTGTCCTTCAATGTATTTTAGCTATTGTTTTTGATAGTAATTCGGCTTGGGCGCAGTGGCATGCACGTACATTTTCCGGAGAGGGCTATATGGGCAATACTGACGAAGAGCGATTGCATGGTATCGGTTGCTCGCTTGACGTGGCCGGATTCCGCTTCGCGGCTGTAATCTGTATGGCTGCATTTCTCTTGTGTTGGAATTATAGTAAAAAATCGGCTTGGGTATCAACACCATATCTATTTTCAATTTGTTTTATTACTGTAATAGGTAATATGATATCGCGCTCTACCGTATCTGGTACTGTTGTTGCATTGGTATATATATTATTTGCTTCTGCAGTAAAGCGAGAAAACCATAAATTGTTTTTGCAATTGTTCTTGTTTGCAACATGTGCTTCGGCGATATGTATCTATTTATATAGTGTAGATACTGTTTTTAAAGAAAATATTCGTTTCGGATTTGAAGGATTCTTTTCTATGGCTGAAACAGGGGAATGGCAAACCAATTCAAATGACATATTAAAGAATATGATAGTCTGGCCTGATAATCTTAAGACATGGATTATAGGCGACGGTTATATAAATAATCCACTCGACAATTCTCTTGAAACCTTTGACCCATATTATGTGGGAGAAACTTATGGAGGATATTACAAAGGTACTGATATCGGCTATCTGCGTTATATATTTTATTTTGGCCTAACGGGTTTGTTTGCATTTTCTCTCTATTTTATTCAAGTATGCAAAATCTGCATGACGCGGTTCAGGGCTTTCAGCCTGATGTTTTTTTTGGTATTGGTTGTGAATTTTATAGAGTGGTTTAAAGTGTCGACCGACCTCTTTGTGGTATTCGCGCCTTTTCTCTGTATTTCTGCCAAAGAGAATGAAGAAGCTTTGAGTCGGACAAGATTAGATATTCAATGAAACTTGTCTACTGTCATTGCTCCTTGTATAATCCGGGGGGGATGGAGCGCGTGCTTCTCAATAAGGTGAGATGGCTTGTTGATGCCGGGCATGAGGTTGTGGTCGTAACTACCGACCAGCAGAGGCGGCCGCCGTTTTATCAGTTTCCTGAAGGTGTAAGAATGTACGACCTTGGCATCAACTATTCGCTTGATAATGATAAGCCGCTTTATAAACGAATATCATCGTATCTGCGCAAGCGGCATCTGCATTGTGCTCGACTCACGGAATTGCTGATGCGCGAGCGTCCCGATATCACTATATCGCTCTACCCTTCGGAATCATCGTTTATTCCTCGGATTAAAGACGGGAGCAAGAAAGTACTTGAGCTGCATTTCAACAGATATTTCCGCCTCCAATATGGCCGGACAGGTCTAACGGGGCTTATAGACAG
>OKVF01001049.1_pt1 | contig 24471 bp, 22 predicted proteins | sample 1604831 | NCBI WGS metagenome assembly OKVF01 (sample SAMN01760980, study PRJEB22395) | human gut metagenome
GCGCCAGACCATTGCCGGGGTATGAGGAGTATCCCAATGAAGAGGTGGGATGGGGAAGCCTCTGTGTAGCACAAAGTCTTCCCGAAATATGAGAAATATAAACTATAAAATTGCAATACAATACAGATATCTGTTATGCAGATACTTATCTGAAGCTGATACCAATCCCTACTGCGCCGGGACCGGTATGGACACTGATGCTGGCGGAAAGTGGACTGTAAAAGACATCAGCTTCCGGAAATTTATTGCGGAGAAGGGTCAGCCATTCTTCTTGCTGTTCTGGCGTAAGTCCGGCACCGGCTGCTCCAATATGCAATTTCGACATATCCTGATCTGCGAATCTTTTCTCAAGATCGGACTGAATTGCCAGAATCATTTTTTCTTCCGCCCTTTTCATAGAACCCCGTGCTTTGGCAAAAGAGTCCAGCTTTTCTCCCTGTATTGTTAAAATAGGCTTTATGGACAATACTGTTCCGATCAGGGCTGCGGCAGGTGTGATGCGTCCGCCCTTTTTCAGGTATTCTAATGTATTGACAGTAATATAAATACTTGAATTATAGGCATCAGATTCTAAGGCAGCTTTTATTTCCTTTGCAGAAGCCCCGTTCAGGGACATTTCTCTTGCGTGAAGTACGGATTCATACATGGTGACAGAAATCCGGTGATTATCAACAACTTCAACTTTTCCATCATAATCCTGAGAATAACCTATAGCAGCAGCACAGGAGTTAGACAGACCGCTTGACATTGGAATATATACAAGTTCCTCATAGCCTTCGGCTAAAATCTGATCCCATAAATCCATTACATCGCCAGGGGAAGGCTGGGAAGTGGTGATGCGTTTGTTATCGGAAAGAGCACAGAAAAATTCTTCCTCTGTAATGGTATCATTTTCATAAAAGGTTGTTTCTTCAATAATTACAGGCATATGTATTACATATATCCCAAGTTTTTCTGCGGTACTTCTGGTAATACCGCTGTTTGTGTCAGTCATGATGGCTGTTTTCATAGTGATTTTCTCCTGAAAGTTTTAATTGTATAATTTGTATAATAATGAAATGAACGATTGTAAAACAAAATAAAATGCCTTATAATGATGTTACAAATTGTAACATTAAAATAGAAATATTTCAATATTCACAAGAAAAATATTTCATCAAGACTGGAGTTATAACGATGAAGAAAAGAATAAGTCAGACCAATATTCAGGTAAAACAGGATATGTACAAGGCATTGCTACGGTTAATGGGGAACAAGCTATTTTCCTCCATTGCAGTTTCAGACATTACCTCAGAGGCAGGTGTTTCCAGGATGTCATTTTATAGAAACTATAATGCAATAGAAGATATCCTGACAGAGCATTTAGAGGAGGTAGTGGAAGAATATAGGGCAAAAGAATTAGAAGAACCTGATACTGGAAGTGAAAAGGTATTCTACGAGAAAAAATATATGTTGCGCTGCTTCAGGTTCTTCTATTTGCATCGTGAATTCATAGATGCACTGATCACAGCCGGAATGGGAGATTTGTTTTTGGCAAAAATAACAGAACATCTTATTCGAAAATGGGTTGACAAAGAAAAAGAGACAAGAGAGGAAACTTTGAGAATCAGTGCGTTTGCCGGTGCTATTTACAATATGTATCGGGAATGGAGTAAAGGGGATTTTCTTGAACTGCCAGAGGATGTTGCGGCAATTTTATATGATTTAAGAAAACAGACAGATTAAACAAAGAATAGAGGCGGTTGTATGTTAAAAAAACTTATATTGGTGCAGATCATCCTGCTTTCTTTCCAGACAGTGTTGTATTTTGGATGCGAGTTTTTTCAGAGAGGTATCCATGATGTAAAACGTCCGGTGGATGATAAGATTCCATTTCTTCCGTGGACAGTGTTACCTTACTGCTTTTGGTTTCCGCTGATTGCTTTTTATCCGTTGGCTGTTTTCCAGACAGATCCATATTCTTATTGCGGATATCTGATGACTATGGTGGTGGAAATTGTGCTCAGCGTGGTGTGTTATCTGGTCTATCCGACTTCTTTTCAGAGACCGGTGCCTCCGGATGGCTTCTGGGGGAACTTTATGAAATTTATTTATCATGGCAGCTACAGAGGACTGAACTGTGCACCAAGTCTGCATTGTTCCAGTTGCTTCCTTGTAATATATGTTTCTTGCACATGTATGGGAATGAATCTTTGGATTCGGATATTTACAATTTTAATTGCTGTTATGATTGTGCTGTCAACGCTTACAACAAAACAGCACACACTAATTGATGTGCTGACAGCAGTTCTACTTTTTGGGATTAGCAGGTTTCTGGGAATTTTGTTGACAGTACGATATTTTGTACCGATTTTGACATTTATTGGAAATTTACAATAAATAATAATGCATAATGCGGAAAAGAGGAGAAAACCATGATTTGTGGAATGACATATTATCAGATATGCTGGTATTTTTTGATATATTCCTTTGGAGGCTGGGTTGTTGAAGTGATCTTTCATGCAGTAGCCCTGGGAAAGGTTGTGAACAGAGGATTCTTAAATGGACCGGTATGTCCGGTATATGGATTTGGAGTACTATCTGTTTTTGCGATGATAAATATGCTGCAAAGCAATGGTCATCAGATGAATGATGGAATGATATTTTTATTTGGAGTTATTCTGGCTACTGTAGTGGAGTTAATAGCTGGATGGTTGTTAGATGTGTGCTTTCATGCGAGATGGTGGGATTATTCAGATAAACCTTTAAATTTTCATGGATATATCTGCCTGGAATTTTCGCTGATATGGGGTCTGGCAATTGTTCTTGTAGTGAAAATTTTTCAGAAATATGTGGAAAATCATACATCACCACATGCTGATTCGACTTTTGGCTGGATTATACTGGCCATATTATATTGTATGTATCTGGCAGATTTTATCGTGACAGTAGCTGTTATACGAGGATTAAACAAGAAACTTACCAGATTAAATAAAATTCGTTCAGATATGCGGATTGTAAGCGATAAAATCAGTGATACTGTTGCAAATACATCAATAGATACAGCACAGGTTATAGAAGAAGGAAAGGTGCAGACAGCGCTTGCAAAAGCTGAAATTCGTGAAGCTGTTGAAACAAAAAAAGATCAATCCATTGAGAAACTTCTTGAAAAGAGAACTGAACTGCAAAGGGAATTTGATGAACTTTCCAATTCTATAACCAACCATACAATTGTTGGACAGGGAAGAATTATTAAGGCATTTCCAGCGATGAAGCATCGGTATTACCATGAACTGATTCAGGAATTGAGAAAAAATTATAAAGAACGTTTGTGAAATTTATTGGAAACTAAAGAGAAAGGAGAATAACCTGTAATGCAGAAACTGATAGAGAAAGCGCCAGGGGATATTACGGTCGGTCTTCCCAGAGCATTTTTACATTATCGTTACGATAATCTTTGGAAGTCATTTTTTAAGGAACTTGGAATTAAAACCATCAGCAGTCCGCCCACTAATCGGAAAATACTGGAAAATGGATCCGCACTGGCAGTGGATGAAAGCTGCCTGTCAGCAAAACTTTATTTCGGACACGTAAATGTGCTGCTTGATAAGTGTGATTATATCCTGATTCCCAGAGTGGTTGGATTTGGTGTGGATCGTGCAATGTGTACCCGTTTTCAGTCCCTGTATGATCTGGTAGTCAATATATTCCCTCAGTATAAGAATAAATTTCTGGTCTGGAATTTGGATCCGTAGCATGGAAATGATGAACTACAAGAGAAATCACCTGCGGTAAATGTCTGAATAATTGTGAAATTGTCTGTGTATATAAGGAAAACGAAATGATCGATGCATGGGGAAACCGGTGTGAGAGAGGTTAGCTGATTTGACAGGTTTGATAAATACGTTATTATGTCTGACTTTTTAAATGGCTATGCAAGACAAACGTTTCATGTATCAACGAGGTAAAATGAAATGAAGGAAAAGACAGCTAAAATAATTCGGATTATAACAATTCCACCGATAGAAGCATTAGCTATGCTTTTGATACTATATGGAATGAAACGGACAGAATTTGGGGAGACAGGGGATTTGCTGATGGCGATATTATTTCTGACCATCATACCAGTTTGTTCATACCCGATTGCTTCAAGAAAAAAGAATAAGGAAGATAGTCGTAATAATCAAAGAAATATGGCGTTTGTTTTTAATTTTCTGTCATATTTAGCTGCGATGTTAATTGGCTATTGCATGGGGTGTACCAGAATGCTGCAATGGATTCTGAATGGTTATTTTCTGGCAGTTCTGGTACTTACAATTGTAAATAAAGTGTTTAAAATAAGAGCCAGTGGTCATGCATGTAGTTGTACGTTGCCATATTTAATCTTAAGTTATTATTTCGGAGGATATGTGACAGCTATATGTTTGATTTTATATTTGACGGAATTTTGGGCATCTGTTGAGTTAAAGAGACATACAATGAAGGAATTCCTTGGAGGGACGATAGTTGCGTGGATAATATTTGCAGGAATTTTTTGGATGTTATGATAATGATAGATGTGATGTTAGAATATTATTGAAATGAATAGGAAGCTATACTCAAAAGCACTGGATTTGAACACTTTTTTGGAAACATATGAAAATAGAAATTTTATCAATCCAAAAACCACCCAATCTTCTCATCAACCTCCGCATACTTCAGATAAATAATATTAAACTCCCTGATCAGTGGTTCTCCTTTGAGCGTAAAAATCCCAAGTTCCGGATCGCTTTTAGCAAGAACTTCATATACGAAAGAAATTCCATATCCGGATTTGATAAGGTCGATGATCATTTTGAAGCTGGAAATGCAGATATGGCGGTGAAAGCGTTCCAGGGATTCGTTGTGTTCTAGGAGTTTATCCTCAAGGATGGCCAGAGTCCCAGAGCCTTTTTCGCGGTGGATGAGGGTTTCGGACAGAAGGTTTTCTACGGAGACTTCTTTTCCTGCAAATGGATGGTCTTTCGGGCAGATTCCTACGAAAGGTTCTCTGCGGTATAGCTGGCTTTCAAATCTGTTTTTGTCAAAATATCCCTCGATAATGGCATAGTCCAGTGCATTCTGTTCAAGTAGTTGAAGAAGATGTTTTGTATTATCAACGATCAATGTCAGGGAAGTATCAGACTGGTCCAGAAATTTATGAATCTGGTCAGTAATTACATAGTCTCCAATGGTCTTTGTGGCGCCGATGCGAAGCTCGCGAAGGCCATTATTTTTGAGCTTTTCACGGAGAAAATTCTCACGCTGTTGTGCAGAACGTAAATGTTCTTCCAGCATCTGAGCAGCGGGTGTTTTAATCAGTTTTCTGTTTTCGTAGAGAAAAAAACGGCAGCCGTATTCCTTTTCCAGAAACTGTATATGTTGTGTGACGGCAGGTTGTGTAATGTGTAGCAGTTCAGCTGCTTCGCGATAGTTCATAACATTGCATACAGTCATAAAAGTTTCAGTTCTATGATCCAACATAGGATTCGCCTCCTGGAGTATGAGTTATCTTTAGTATTTCGTTATTAACATATGATAAATTTAATTTATTATTTCATAAAAACTAATAAATTGATTTTATCATTTATGAGCTCTATAATCAATAAGAAACAAGATTCCAGTTTGAGTAAAATGAAAAATACATTTGCGTCGCATGTCTCAGGATAGTGTCAAGTAGACAGTAACAGAAAATATACTGCAAAAAATAGAGGAACTTATCTAAACAATAAGATTTTTTGCAGTATAAGTGGCTGGAATGAGCAATACTAAAGTGCAAGAAAAAGGAGAACTCAAATGAAACAGGAGAAAGAAACAATTTCCGGCACAAAGCTAAGTCCGGAAGAAATCAAACGTGTGAAAGGTCTTGGATGTTTAAAGGATAAACGTTACGATGACATTTTCAACATCCGGGTAATCACAAGAAACGGCCGCATCACTACAGACGAGCACCGTGCGATTGCCGATGCAGCAGAGAAATTCGGAAACGGCGAAATTACGATGACAACCCGCCTGAGCCTGGAAATTCAGGGGGTACCATATGCGAACATCGAAGGTACCATCGCATTTCTTGCAGAACATGGTCTGACTACCGGTGGAACCGGAAGTCTGGTGAGACCGGTTGTATCCTGTAAAGGAACCACCTGTCAGTACGGTCTGATCGATACATTTGCACTCAGCGAAAAGATTCACGAACGTTTTTATGTAGGATATCATAACGTAACACTACCACATAAATTCAAAATCGCAGTAGGCGGATGCCCGAACAACTGCGTAAAACCAAATTTGAATGACCTTGGAATCATCGGTCAGCGAATCCCGAAGCCAGATATTGAGAAATGCCGTGGATGCAAAGTCTGTCAGATCGCAAAGAACTGTCCGGTAAAAGTTCCGAAAGTAGTAGACGGCAAAATCTATATCAATCCAGAAGAATGCAATCACTGCGGCCGCTGCAAAGGCAGATGCCCATTTGGCGCAGTTACAGAATACCAGAATGGTTACAAGATTTACATAGGCGGCCGCTGGGGCAAGAGAGTCGCTCACGGACTTACACTTACCAAGATCTTTACGGATGAAGAAGAGGTAATGAACGTAGTAGAGAATGCCATCAATCTCTTCAAAAACGAAGGAATCGCAGGCGAACGTTTTGCGGATACAGTGAATCGTCTCGGATTTGAATATGTAAATAATAAATTGATCAATGAATAAAGAAAATGTGTTACTGATGTTATGGATCGGGTAAACAGATCAATAACAAAAACGAATAAATAATAAAATGCCTGCTGACGGCGGATATTATAAATATCTCCTAAGCAGGCATTTTTGTGTATTGCAGGAAAAAAGTCCCGTAAAATTCATTCACTGATGAGAAAAAAAATTTCTATAAAAATGTCATAATTTATAATATTATTTAAAAAGTTTGAATTTATGCTGTAAATACAAGCGAAGTCAGCATGCATAAAGGGGATATAACTTCAAATTCTGCTTCTTTTATTCCGAAAATCAAAAACCTTGTCAGAAAGGTAAGAATGATTTTGAAGGGACATTTGTCCGATATATTTCGCAACGAATAAAACCGCAGATTTACAGCAGAATAAGAAAACGATAACCGTTATTGTTCACGGAGTGAACAGCAACACATTACAATGGAGGAAACAAAACGCATGAAAAAATGTAAAAAAGCAGTGTCCATCCTGCTGATCGCAGCAATGCTGGTTCTCATGTTATCCGGATGCGGCGGAAAGTCCGTAACCACAGAGAATACCGGCAGCTCCGAATACAGAGTCTGCATGATCACAGACGCAGGAGACATCACGGACCAGTCCTTTAACCAGACAACTTATGAAGCCAGCAGAGATTACTGCAACGAACATAACATTGATTTTACCTACAAGAAACCAGACGGTGACACAGACTATGCCAGAACAGCCATGGTCGATGTTGCGGTAGCAGAAGGCTACAATATTCTGGTAATGCCTGGCTATGTTTTTGCCCAGACAGTTGTAGACACTACTTTCAAATATCCGGACATTAAATTCATTGTTCTGGATATGAGCGCAGGTGACATCGGTGCGGCAGCAGTAGGAAATGCTTACTATGATGCCCCGGATGCCTACAATGTAGCTGATTATTATAATACAGAAAACACCTACCTTGCGATCTATCAGGAAGCAATCCCAGGATACCTTGCAGGATATACAGCAGTAAAACTTGGATACCGTCACCTCGGATTTCTCGGTGGTCAGGCAGTTCCTGGAGTTATGCGTTACGGATACGGTTATGTACAGGGAATTGACGCAGCTGCAAAAGAAATGGGAATCACAGATGACGTGACTATTGAGTATGCATACGGCGGTCAGTTCTATGGTTCCACAGAAATTACGGCAGCTATGGACACCTGGTATAGCAACGGAACAGAAGTTGTCTTCGCATGCGGTGGTGGTATTTTCACCTCAGCAGCAGAGGCAGCAGCGAAAGTAGGCGGAAAGATCATCGGTGTTGACTCCGATCAGTCTCCGACTATCGACGCATACGGCGAGGGAATGACCATCACTTCAGCTATGAAGAGCCTTACAGCAACCGTAAATTCCATGCTCAATTCCATCATCTATGACGGAACATGGGAAGAACACGTAGGAAAAGTAGAGAACCTTGGTCTTGTATCCAAAGACGATATGTCCCTGAACTATGTCGGACTTCCGGAGGATACCACTCAGTGGAACGATGATTTCGGACTGGAAGACTACAAGAAACTCGTAGCAGACATCTTTGACGGCAAAGTTGAAGTCAACAACAGCACTGATGAGATGCCACAGGTATCTGTAAAATTAAATGTACGTCAGGGTACGATCAAATAAATCAGACGGAATACTGGTAAGTTTTTCAGAACTTACATGGTTACTGTTCATTTTATTCTCAGCACCGCATGCTTCGGAATTTTGACCTGTATATGTCAAAATATCTCTGGAAATGTTGCACGAAACAGTAACCTTACAGGATTTAATTAAAAATGGAAAGGAAATAATAATATGTCTGAATATGCAATTGAAATGCTGAATATTACCAAGCGTTTCCCAGGAATTGTGGCGAACGATAATATTACGCTTCAGTTGAAAAAAGGTGAGATCCATGCACTTCTCGGTGAAAATGGAGCCGGAAAATCAACGCTGATGAGTATTCTGTTTGGTCTGTACCAGCCGGATGAAGGCGAGATACGCAAAGACGGAAAGAAAGTAGAGATCAAGAATCCAAACGATGCCAATGCCCTGCAGATCGGTATGGTACACCAGCACTTCAAACTGGTAGAATGCTTCTCCGTACTGGATAACATCATCCTCGGAGTAGAAAACACCAAACACGGCCTGCTGAAAAAAGACGACGCCAGAAAGAAAGTCATGAAGCTGTCTGAGAAATATCATCTCCAGGTAGATCCGGATGCTCTGAGCGAGAACATTACAGTCGGAATGCAGCAGAGAACCGAAATCCTGAAGATGCTCTACCGTGATAACGAAATCCTGATCTTCGACGAGCCGACTGCCGTGCTTACCGTACAGGAAATCGCAGAGCTCATGAAGATCATGAAAGGCCTTGCAGCAGAAGGAAAAAGCATTCTCTTTATCACACACAAACTGAACGAGATCATGGAAGTAGCTGACCGCTGCACCATCCTCCGCAAAGGAAAATACATTGACACCGTCAACATCAAAGACACAACTCCAGAAAAACTTTCCGCCATGATGGTAGGAAGAAATGTCAGCTTTAAAGTAGACAAAGCACCGATGAATCCGGGTAAAGTTGTGTTGGATGTCAAGGGAATGACAGTATCCGGTGAGAACCATAAGAAGGATGCAGTGAGAAATGTATCATTCCAGGTAAGAGAGGGCGAGATCGTCTGCATCGCCGGAATCGATGGAAACGGTCAGAGCGAGCTGGTATACGGCCTTTCCGGTCTGTCAGAACTGAAATCCGGAACCATTCATATGAATGGCCAGGATCTCACAAAAGCATCTGTCCGCCAGAGATCTGTTCTCGGAGAAAGCCATATTCCGGAAGACAGACACAAACACGGTCTGGTACTTGATTATTCTCTGGAGAACAATATGGTACTCCAGACATATTTCAAGCCACAGTTCACTAATAAGTTCGGTTTCCTAAAGAAAAAAGAAATCAGAAGTTATGCAGAGAAACTGATCAACAAATTTGATGTCAGATCAAGCCAGGGTGCAGTGACAGTAGCAAGAACTATGTCAGGCGGTAATCAGCAGAAAGCGATTGTAGCCAGAGAAATCGATAAAGATCCATCATTCCTGATCGCTGTACAGCCAACCCGAGGGGTAGATGTAGGTGCTATCGAACTGATCCACAAACAGATTATCGAAGAGCGTGACAAAGGAAAAGCAGTACTTCTTGTCAGCCTGGAACTGGATGAGGTTATGGACGTTTCCGACAGAATCCTTGTTATGCATGAGGGAGAGATTGTCGGAGAATTCAAACCGGAAGAAGTAACAGTAGAAGAACTTGGCCTTTATATGACTGGCGCCAAGAGACAGGAGGTTTAAGAGATGAATAAAGAGAAAAAAAATATACTGTCGAATGGAGCTGTCCAGACCTTACTTGCGTCCCTGTTCTGTATTTTACTGGGACTTGTTGTAGGTTATATAGTACTTCTTGCCATCAACCCTGCAGGAGCAGGAAGAGCCATCACTGCGATCCTGCAGAACTTCCTGTATTTCCCAAGACCGGAAGTTGCACTGGAATACTTCGGAAGCACTCTTGCAAAAACAGCTCCGCTTCTGATGTGTACGCTGTCTGTTCTTTTTGCTTATAAAGTAGGTTTATTTAATATTGGAGCATCCGGACAGTATTCTGTAGGCGCCGGACTTGCATTGTATTTTGGAATTCATTACAATGCTCCGTGGTGGGTATGCCTGATCCTGGCAATGCTGGGCGGTGCAGTACTTGGTGCTGTCGCAGGTGCACTAAAGGCGTATTTGAACGTAAACGAAGTAATCGCATGTATCATGCTGAACTGGATCAGCCTGTATGCAGTAAACACAGTACTTACAGAGGTAAAAGAATCAGGAACTACTTATACACTTCCGCTTCGTACTAATAACCCAAATGCATTGATCCCTCACCTGGGACTTCAGCATTTATTTGCAGATAACCGTTATGTAACTATCGCCATCCCGCTGGCAGTTATTTTTGCTATTCTGGTATGGGTAATTCTTGATAAAACAAAGCTGGGTTATGAGCTGAAAGCAACCGGACTCTCCATCAATGCTGCAAAGTATGCAGGTATGAGAGAGAAGAAAAACATTATTCTTACAATGGCAATTTCCGGTGCACTTGCCGGACTGGGAGCAGGATTCCTGTACTTATGCGGAATCGAGCAGTGGTCCTGTGCACAGACAGCAGTTCCGAATATGGGATTCAACGGAATCGCAGCGGCATTCCTTGGTGGTATCCATCCAATCGGTGTTATTTTTTCTTCATTCTTTATCCAGCATATCACCAGTGGTGGTGCATATGTAGATAAAATGGTTTACTGCTCACAGATTTCAGACCTGATCGCAGCGATCATCATCTATTTCTGTGGATTTGTGTTATTTTTCAAACATGTAATGAGAAGCAGGATTCAGAAATCACAAGATAAGAAAAAGAACACAGCAGAGAAGAAAGGAGGAGAATAAGCATGGCATTATTATTACAGTATACTCTGATCTACGCATCAGTATTATTACTGGTTGCACTTGGCGGCTGTTTCTCCGAACGAAGCGGAATCATTAACCTGGGTCTTGAAGGAATTATGGTTGCAGGAGCACTTGGCGGAGCGCTGGTCATGAAATATATGCCGAATCTCTCACCAGCAGCTATGGTGATTGGTGTTGTACTTGGCAGCGTAGTTTTTGGAATGATCTTTTCACTTCTTCTCGCAGTAGCAGCTATTAACTTTAATGCGGATCAGACACTGGTAGGAACTGCGATGAATATGCTGGCAACTGCAGCTGCAACTGTATTTGTAAAAGCCATCAACATGGCAGAGAACCCAAACAACGTAGCATCTACTATTCAGTACATCAATCAGAAAAAAGCATTCTCCATTGTAAAGATTGCAGGCTTTGAAGTAAACTGGTTTATGATTATCACAATTGTACTTCTGATTCTGGCAAATGTTGTTTTATATTGTACACGTCTTGGGTTACGGCTGATGGCATGTGGTGAACATCCGCAGGCAGCAGATTCTGTCGGAATCAATGTTTACAAAATGCGTTATATTGGTGTTTTGATTTCCGGATTTCTGGGAGGACTTGGCGGCATCGTATATATTACAGCCGGTGTTTCCGAGTGGAAATTTGAGAATGGTGTTGCAGGTTTTGGATTCCTGGCACTGGCAGTTATGATCTTTGGACAGTGGAAACCTAACCTGATCGCACTGGCAGCCCTGCTGTTCGGACTCTTCCGTGCGTTATCAAATGTATATTCAGGATTTGATTTCCTTGCATCCCTGAACATTCCGGGAACATTCTATAAGATGCTTCCGTACATTATTTCTCTGCTTGTGCTTGCTGTTTCTTCCGGAAAATCAAAAGCACCGAAAGCTGAGGGAATTCCTTATGATAAAGGACAGCGATAAAAGATAATTTGTTTTTAAATAATGGAGGGTAAAAAGTTCTGTGACAGAGCTTTTTCCCTCCATTCTATGTATATAAAAATATTTTTGATGGTTATTACACAGCATGAATAAACTGTTCTACATAATACAAAGCTGCTCCGATAGCCGGTGTATACTGGCCGTTAGTTCCAACCAGGATGTGGGTTTTGTCCAGGGTAAATGGTGTGGCAGAGTTGATATGTTCAGTAATATATTCAATATCTTCATCTGTAAAATAAGGAGCAAGATATCCACTGATAATGATCGGCGCATCAATAACCAGATTTAAATTTTTCATGGCAAATGCCAGATGATTAAGGTAGTCTTTCCAGATTTGTATAAGCTGGGAGGATTTTTTTTCGCGTAAAAGTGGGAAAAATTCTTTTATTGCCATCCCTGAAGCCAGTTCCAGTGAATTAGCAGAACAGTAGGTTTCCAGACAGCCGTGGTTTCCGCAGTAGCAGAGGGGACCGTCGGGATCAATGCACATATGTTCCAGGGTACCGCTGTGCATGGAACTTCCCTGATGAATCTGATGATTGGTGATGATCGCGCCGCCAAGGTTTCTATTTAAAAGGAAGACAACGGCGCTGTCAAGTTCCGGATGATTCCAGAGCTCCAGAAAGGCGGCTGATTTGGAATCGTGTTCCAGATAACATGGATATGGCAGATATTGGGAAAAATCTTCCAGCTTCATACCTGCGTTGTTCATGATATTTCCATACAGTACAGTTGTGTGATCCGGGGAAGTGATTCCCTGGGTAGCGATGGAAACGCCGAGGATTTTCTCATCGTTATATTGTTTTTCGGCAATAAATTCTTTGATTTTGTCAGTGACCTGCCTGTAGTATTTGGGGGTGTTGGAATAGGGAAGCGGTATCGTGTCTGTATAAAAAGCATTTCCATACAGATCAACTGCAGTAATATGAAACATTTTTTTTAAGATGCCGATGCCAATGGAAATTTTAAAGTCGGATACGATCTGGATCGCATTTGCTTTACGTCCTCCAGTGGATTCGAAATATCCGTTTTTTTCAATCAGACCTTCCTGTTCAAGCAGATTCAGATTCTGGCTGACTGTGGACAGTCCCATCTGCAATTCTTGCACGATCTGCATTTTTGATGTCATTTTTTTTCTGTAAATATATTGATAGACTTTGGATCTATTTATTTTCTTCAGACTGATAGTCGTTAATCCCTTTTCGCTCATAAGATTCTCCTGATTCTGTTATTAGATAAAGTTAAGTTCCATGTGTATTGTAGTATACAGTAAATAAAATTGCAATCAATGCGTGTGAACAGTTCAATAAAAATTCATGTTAACTGGTAAAACTATACAAAAACAGATTTCAAAAATTAGAATTTCTGTCAATGGATTTTTTTTGCAGAAAGATATATACTCAACTTACAGTTAAGATATAAGCATAAGTCAAATACATAACAAATAATTAAAAGAAAACAAGTAAAAAACAGGGAGGATGCAACAATGAAGTTATCAATCAATGGAATCAAAGAACATGAAGCATGGGAAAAGGCAGGAATCACACTTCCGGGTTATAATGTGGAAGCTGTTTCCGAGAAAGCAAAGAAAGAACCTGGCTGGGTACATTTCGGAATCGGAAATATTTTCCGTGTATTTATCGGTGGTATTGCAGATGGTCTTCTGGAAGAGGGAGTTCTGGACCGCGGCATTACCTGTGTGGAAACTTTTGACTATGATGTAGTAGATAAGATTTATGATCCATATGACAATCTTGGATTAAGCGTAATCCTTCACGGTGACGGAACCCGTGAGTACAAAGTGATCGGTGCTCTTGCAGAAGCAGTAAAAGCACAGTCTTCTGATGAAGCACAGTGGAACCGCCTGAAAGAAATCTTCACCAGCAAATCTCTGCAGATGGTTTCCTTTACAATTACAGAGAAGGGATATGCATTACAGAAAGCTGACGGAACATGGTTCCCGTTTGTGGAAGCAGACATCAAGAATGGCCCGGACAAAGCAACAGGTGCGATGGCAGTGCTGGTTGCAATGCTTCATGAGAGATATAAAGCAGGCAAATATCCGATCGCTCTGGTTTCCATGGACAACTGTTCACAGAATGGTGCAAAACTTCGTGAATCTGTCCTGACAATGACAAAAGAATGGCAGAAAGCCGGATTTGTAGATGAAGGATTTGTAAATTATGTAAGTAATGAGAAAGTGGTTGCTTTCCCATGGACAATGATTGACAAAATCACACCTCGTCCAAGCGAACAGATTGCAGCAGATCTTGAGAAACTTGGTGTTGAGAATATGCAGCCGGTTATCACAAGTAAGAAAACATATATTGCACCATTTGTTAATGCTGAGAAACCGCAGTACCTTGTAATTGAGGACAGCTTCCCGAATGGTCGTCCGGCTCTGGAGAAAGGCTTTGGTGTATATATGGCAGACAGAAATACAGTTAATCTTTCCGAGCGTATGAAAGTAACTGTATGCCTGAATCCTGTTCATTCTGCTACTGGTCCGCTGGGCGTAGTTCTTGGATACGATCTGTTTGCACATATGTTGAATACAAATGAAGATATGATGAATATGGCGCGTATGATAGCTTATGATGAAGGTCTTCCGGTAGTGGCAAATCCAGGAATCCTTTCCCCTCAGGCATTTGTGGATGAGCTCTTCAATGACCGTTTCCCGAATGAATATCTGGGAGACACAAACCTTCGTCTGGCAGTAGATGTATCTCAGATGGTTGGTATCCGTTTTGGTGAGACAATTAAAGCGTATGTACAGAAATTCGGAGATGCTTCCAGACTGACTGCGATTCCTCTTGGTATTGCAGGATGGCTCAGATATATGCTGGGTGTAGATGATGAAGGAAATAAATTCGAACTTGCACCTGACCCGATGAATGAGGAACTCCAGGAGCAGTTTAAGGATATCGTAGTAGGCAAACCGGAGACATTCAAGGATCAGCTGAAACCAATCCTTTCCAACGAGCGTCTGTTCTTCACTGATCTCTATAAAGATGGTGTAGGAGAGAAGATTGAAGGAATGTTCCGCGAAATGATCGCAGGACCTGGCGCTGTAAGAGCAACTATACATAAATATGTAGGATAATTTTATTTGTCTGACTTGGGGAAAACAGTAAGTATCAGATATGCATTTACCTGTGTGATCAAATTTGTGGACAGGTGAGCATTTTCTCTGATAAATAAAGACAGTTATGCATTATGAAATTGTGTGTTGAAATGGATATAGTACATTTGTCTGTCTAAAAAATTAAGATAATAAAATATATAGGGGACGCAAAAAACAGCGTCCCCATATATTAACCAAAAAACAGCAAATTATTTTATATTCAGGAGGAAAATGAAAATGACAGAAGCGGTATTCGCAGCAGAGCCATCAAGGTTGTTGATCGCGGCAGCGGCAGGTATTGTATTGTTGCTGTTGCTTATTATCAAATTTAAAATTCACCCGGTATTATCCCTGTTGATTTCAGCTTTGTTCATTGGTCTCGGAGCGGGAATGCCGGTTCCGACTCTGGTAAGCACAGTGGAAAAAGGTGCCGGTGAGACACTGCAGGGAATTGTATTACTGATCGGTCTGGGTTCTTTATTCGGTGGAATCCTGGAAGTATCAGGAGGCGCACAATGTGTGGCTCAGACACTGGTAAATAAGTTCGGTGAGAAAAAGGCAGGAATTGCCCTTGGAATCACAGGACTGGTAGTCGGAACTACAGTATTCTTTGAAGCAGGTGTGGTAATCCTGATTCCACTGGCATTCGGACTTGCAAAGAAAACAAAGAAATCTACCTTATATTATGTAATTCCATTATTAGCAGGTCTTGCAACTGGTTTTGCATTTATCCCGCCATCAGCAGGATCTGTACTTGTTGCGAATATGCTGAATGTAGATCTGGGTGTTATGATCGCTGTTGGTGTACCTGTTGGTATTCTTTCCCTGATCTTTGCCGGAATTTTATGGTCTAAATTTATCGGCAGCCGTATTAACACAGGACTTCCGTCAAATATTCAGGAAGTCAGAGAAGAAGAGGAAGCAAATCTTCCTAAATTCTCTACTGTATTGTGTATCATTCTTGTTCCACTGGTTTTAATTCTGTGCAGTACAGTTTCTACTTATATTCCGGGAATTGATGCAGTCCGTCCGGTACTGGAGTTCCTCGGAACACCATTTGTAGCGCTGATCATTGCAGTTTTATTTGCAATGTATTTCCTTGGAAAGAAGCAGGGATATGACGGGGAGCAGTTAAAGAAGATACTGGATCGTTCTCTTCGCCCTACAGGACAGATTCTTCTTGTTATCACTGGTGGTGGAATTATCCGCTGGGTTCTTCAGGACTGCGGAATGGGCGATATCATCGGACCGGCACTTGAAAAGAGTGGACTTCCGTTGGTTCTTGTAGCATTCCTGATCGCAGGACTGATCCGTGCATCTGTAGGTGCAGCAGTCGTAGCGATGACAATGGCTGCAGGAATCATGGCAGCAATGCCTGGAGTTGCAGGATTGTCTCCTGTTTATCTGGCTGCTATGGTCTGTGCGATCAATGGCGGTGCAACTGCATTCAGCCATGTAAATGATTCCGGATTCTGGCTGGTAAGTTCTCTGCTTGAGATTGATGAAAAGACAACCTTAAAATCATGGACAATGATGGAAACAATTATAGGATTCACAGGACTGATCTGTGCGATTGTGATCAGCCTGTTCGCATAGGAGTGAGACAGATGATCGTAAAAGTAGTTTTGGGAACCATGCAGAATGCAAGAAAGCTGGTCAGTATTGTAGAATCTATTCCGTATGATGCGGAATTATGTTGTGGACGTTATGTAGTAAATGCAAAGTCCATGCTTGGAGTTTTGAGCATGCCTGATTTTGAAGAAGGGGAACTGAACATTCATACAGACAATGAGGAAGAATGTGAGCAGATATTATTTAAACTTCTGGAAGCAGAACTTCTGATGGATACCAATGATGCAGTCAGCCGTTCTATTTACGATATCACTACATTTGGAGAAATCTTAATTGATTTTACTTCCCAGAATGTAAATGAAGACGGACAAATGCTGTATGCAAGAAATCCGGGAGGCGCACCGGCGAATGTAGCGGTGGCAGCCAGCAGACTGGGAGCACATACTGCATTTATCGGAAAAGCAGGAAAAGATATGCATGGAGAATTTCTACGTTTGGTGTTGGAAAAAGAAAATGTCGATGCCAAAGGAATGCTCCTGGACAAAAACTATTTTACTACATTGGCATTTGTGGAGGTAAATGAAGCGGGAGAGCGCACCTTTTCTTTTGCGAGAAAGCCTGGAGCGGATACAAAGATCCAGAAAGAGGAAATTGATATTGACATTTTGGATCAGACGAATATTTTTCATGTTGGATCTTTGTCCCTCACAGACCAGCCGGCAAGAGATACTATTTTTTATGCAGTCAAGAGAGCAAAAAATAAGGGCAGCATTATTTCTTATGATCCGAATTACAGAGCATCTCTGTGGGAAAATGAAGAAACAGCTAAAAAACATATGCGGAGTCTGATCCCTTATGTTGATATTATGAAGATTTCAGATGAAGAAACAGGACTTCTGACAGATCATGAAAATGTGATGGAAGCAGCAGAAACGTTATACCGCCAGGGAGTGAAAGTCGTAGCAGTTACGCTTGGTGGAAACGGAGCTTATATTTATAATAAGGAAGGTGGCTGTGTGGTTCACGGATTTACTGTGGAACATGTGACAGATACCAATGGTGCAGGAGATTCGTTCTGGGGAGGCTTCCTGTATAAAATCAGTCAGGCCGGCAAAAAAGTTGATGATCTGACATTAAAAGAACTGACAGAATATGCACGATTTGGAAATGCAGTGGCAAGTCTCTGCGTAGAGAAGAAAGGGGCAATCCCGGCTATGCCGAAACTGCCACAGGTAGAAGAAAGACTGGAGGATACAAAATGGAAATGAATATGAATTTAAAAGAGCAGCTGAATGGTATCCAGCATATTGGAATTCCGACAAACGATATTGAAGCGACGGTTCGATTTTATGAGACTCTGGGATTTGAAGCAGCTTTACGTACAGTGAATGAAGAAGCCGGTGAAAAGGTTGCATTTATGAAACTGAATACACTTGTGATCGAAACATATGAAAACAAAGCTGCCAAAATGGAAGCTGGTGCCATTGATCATGTGGCAATCGATGTAAAGGATATCGAAAAAGTATATGAGATGATTAATCAGGCAGGATTAAATACAACCAATGATACCGTACATTTTCTTCCGTTCTGGGAAAACGGAGTAAAGTTCTTCACAATTGAAGGACCAAATAAAGAGAAAGTTGAATTTAGTCAGTATTTATAAAATTATTGTTGTTTATAACAGTATGCCCTCTTTACCGAATGAACTGGTAGGGAGGGCATCTTTTGTGCAGTAAAAGGAAACAGACTACTCTGATATAAAGTAGTTTACGCAAATTCAAATCTAAGGATTTCTTTAATGTTCTATTGTGAAAAGTTTTAAAGCAGTTTACAATGGAAGTTAACAAAAATAAACGGAAAGGAGCTTCCACTATGAGAAAACGAACAAAGAGAATGAAACAGGCAGCGGAAGACAGAATTTGTCGCAAGGATGCGGTTATCAGACGGAATAATGAGGAATTACAGGGACTGAAGGATCAGTATGAGAATCTGGACATCAGTGCTGAGGATAAGCAGGTGATTGACGATTACATTGCCTGCAAAGATGCCAGAGCGGACAGAATGGCAGAGAAGCTGTATGAAAAGGGAATGAAGGATGTCAAGAGATGCATCCGTATCAGAAAGCTGATCCGCAGATGTGTGGTTCTGGCGGCAATTGTTGGAGTTGTGCTGGTTGAGTATGACAGGAATGATAAGAGATGGGACAAACTGGACAAAATTCTGAAGATGTTTCAGGACACAGAAGTGACAGAGACGGAAGAAGCTTGATTATCTGTTGAAAAATATTAGATAAGTCAGTTTGGGCAGTACCTGCAACAGCTGTAAAATATAGGCCACAGTGAAATTGTCATATCATATTAAAAGAAAGGCACCTGTATATTGGAAATATTTCCATTTATACAGATGCCTTAAAAAAGCTGATTTACGCAGAACCGTATTAATGATATACTACTTAAATGAGTCTGCGTTGAAACGTTAAAGTATCAACGGGCGAATATGGGAAAAGTAAAACGAAGCTGTCCGTTTTATGGTTAGCTACAGTAAAAATCTGAAAGGATAAAAATATGATCGTAACTTTAATTGAAAAGGTGTACTCATTTCTATGGGGAGATTTATTAAAGATTCCGCTTCCGGGAGGAAGCAGTCTGGGAATTTCGCTTCTGATCCTTTTGCTGATACCGACGGGAATTTATTTTACAATTCGGACGAGATGCCTGCCTATCAGGCTTTTTCCGGATATGCTGAAAGCACTGGTCGAGAAGAAAGGTAAGGATGATAGGAGCAGTCTGTCTTCATTTCAGACACTGATCGTTTCTACGGCTACGAGAGTCGGAATGGGAAATCTGGTCGGTGTGGTAGCTGCGGTTTCGGCAGGCGGTGCAGGTGCGGTATTCTGGATGTGGGTGACTGCTATCATTGGTTCTTCTACTGCATTTATAGAAGCAACACTGGCACAGCTTTTTAAAGAAAAAGATCCTCTTTATGGAGGATACAGAGGCGGTCCTGCCTATTATATCCACCATTATATAGAAGAAAGACAGGGAAAGAAGAAAAAGAAAGTGCTTTTGTCAGTGCTGTTTGCCATTTCCGGTCTGATCTGCTGGTGCGGGATCAGTCAGGTGATCAGCAACTCTGTAGCATCATCTTTTGAAAATGCGTTTTCTATTCCGCCCTTATATACAACTATGGGGTTGACAATTATTGCAGCGGTAATTGTTCTGAGAAAGAATGCCACAGTTAAAATTCTGGATCTGCTGGTGCCGGTTATGGCTGTATTTTATTTCGTGATCACGCTGTTTATTATTTTTACAAATATTGGAAGCCTTCCGGGAGTGTTCAGTAAGATATTCAGAGAAGCATTTGGGCTGCGTCAGGTGGCTTCCGGCGGATTTGGCGCTGTGTTAATGAATGGAATTAAAAGAGGCCTGTTTTCAAATGAGGCAGGTTCCGGTTCTGCTCCCTGTGCAGCAGCAGCGGCGGAATGTGATCAGCCGGTAAAGGCAGGTCTGGTGCAGGCGTTGGGTGTATTTGTAGATACTATTGTGATCTGCAGTTGTACAGCTATGATCATGCTTCTGGTACCGGAAAGGGTGACTGCAGGGCTGTCCGGAATGAATCTGTTACAGACTGCTATGGACTATCATCTGGGAAAGTTCGGAGTAATTTTTATCGCGGTTACGTTGTTTATGTTTAGCTTTTCTACTTTTCTTGGTATTCTGTTTTATGCCAGAAGTAATGTGGCGTATTTATTCGGGGATAAGTGGTGCTGGCAGACTGCCTATAAGATTCTGGCGCTGGTAATGCTGTTTATCGGTGGAATTGCAGCCTATACATTTGTGTGGGACCTGGGAGATGTGGGAATTGGATTAATGACGATTTTTAATATTCTTGTTTTGTATCCGCTGGCTCCGAAGGCACTGGGAGAGCTGAAGGAGTATGAGGCAGGCCGCGTGAAGCGTGGTACAGGGCACAAAGTGTCCGGTAGCAATATTGACAAATAGTCTGCGTATGATTACAATAGCAGATAAGCGGTCTCTGCTGTTGTGCAGTGATGCAGTCAAATTACGCAAGAATGTCGCAGGAAAGGAATTAGAGAAATGAGCAAATGGGAAGAAAACGTCCGTAAAGTAATACCATATACACCAGGTGAACAGCCTAACCAGCCGGATATGATTAAACTGAATACAAACGAGAATCCATATCCTCCTGCACCTGGGGTAGAAAAAGCACTTAAAGACATGGATACAGATACTATGAGACTTTATCCGGATCCAACAGCAGGAGATCTGGTACATGCCATCGCGGAGAATTATGGGCTGAAAGATGAGCAGGTTTTTGTAGGAGTAGGTTCTGACGATGTTCTTGCCATGAGCTTTCTGACATTCTTTAATTCAGATAAGCCGGTTCTGTTTCCTGATATTACGTATTCGTTTTATGATGTCTGGGCCGACCTGTTTCGTATCCCATATGAGAGACCGGCACTGGATGAGAACTTTCATATAAAAAAAGAAGACTATTTCAGAGAAAACGGCGGAATTGTTTTCCCAAATCCAAATGCGCCGACTGGTGTGGAGATGCCATTAGAGGATGTGGAAGATATTATCTCTCATAATCCGGATGTAATCGTAATTGTAGATGAAGCATATGTAGATTTTGGTGGCCGGTCAGCATTGCCGCTGATCGAAAAGTATGATAACCTTCTGGTTGTACAGACTTTTTCAAAATCCCGTTCCATGGCCGGCATGAGAATTGGTTTTGCCTGCGGTAATGAGAAACTGATCAAATTCCTGAATGATGTGAAATATTCTTTTAACTCTTATACTATGGATCGTACAGCGCTTGCTGCCGGTGTGGCAGCTGTGGAGGATCATGCATACTTTGAGGAGACCTGTAATAAAATCATAGAGACACGTGAATGGACAAAGAAAGAACTGAAAGCACTGGGATTCTCTTTCCAGGATTCCAAGTCCAATTTTATCTTTGCTACTCATGAGAACTGCCCGGCTTCAAAGCTTTTTGAGGCGTTAAGAGAGCAGCATATTTATGTGCGCTATTTTCCGAAAGATAGGATCAACAACTTTCTTCGTATTACCATCGGAACAAGAGAAGAAATGCAGACTTTTATTGACTTTTTAAAAAAATATCTGAAATAAAATTTAGGAGGCTTTATGGAGGCACTGGTACATTGGTTCTCGCAGAACCTGTCACAATATATTTCGCCGGAAGGAGCGGTGTTTATTATTTCAATGATTCCGCTGCTGGAGCTTAGAGGGGGACTGCTTGCAGCATCTCTGCTTAAGATTTCGGCAGCAAAGGCGATTCCGCTTTGTATTGTTGGTAATATTATTCCGATTCCATTTATTCTGCTGTTTATCAGACAGATATTTAAGGTATTAAAGAAGACAAAACTTTTCAGAGGACTGATCATCAGACTGGAAAATCGTGCAATGAAGAAAAGTGATCAGGTAAAGAAATATGAATTCTGGGGTCTGATGTTGTTTGTAGGAATTCCGCTTCCGGGAACAGGAGCATGGACAGGATCTCTGATCGCATCTCTTCTGGAAATTGATATTAAGAAATCATCTATGGCAATCCTCTGCGGGATTATTATGGCAACAGTGATCATGTATATTGTTTCTTATGGACTGGTGGGAAATCTGGTACATTAACCAGATCAGCTAAAATGATGTCAGGATCCGGAGGCAGATGTCTCCGGATCTTTTTTTATCCGATGAACGTCGATTCTGTCATTTTTCTGTCGTTCAAAATATCTTGCCAACAGAACAAATCTGGAATAATATGGTAATGTAGACAGAGGAAAAAAAATGTGTTAAGATAAAATAAATTCAGTTATTGTTTTGGACAGTAACAAAATCTGATATTCATGTCATTTCTGACAGATTATCCCATTAACATTTATGAAGAAGCTTTATAAAAAGAGCATATATACTCACAGATGCATAATAAATAAAAAAACATGAAATCAAAATAATTGTAATCATGAATTTGACAAAGAGCAGAGGATTATTTTATGAGAGAAAAGTATGAATCATTATCACTGGCAACTTTAAAGGAATTGGCAAAGGCCAGAGGATTAAAAGGGATTTCTACATTAAGAAAACCGGAATTGATCGAGAGAATGCTTCACGAAGATGAACTGGAAAATGTTTCAAAAGCAGAGGAAAATGTACAGGAAAAACCGCAGGAGAGTGCAGTGGAGAGAACTCAGCAGCACAGCAGACCACAGCATTACGGCAGGAATCAGGAACGTGGACAGGACAGAGGACAGGAGCGTACACAGGACAAAAACCAGGAACGTCAGACAGAGCATGTGCAGGAAAGAAGTCAGGAAAGTCAGACTGACAGAACACAGGAGAGACCACAGTACCATGCACCGGCTGAGACTGTACAGCAGCTCGACAGCGGGGAACGTGCAGACGGAATCCTGGAGGTACTTCCTGACGGATATGGCTTTATCCGTTGTGAGAATTATCTGCCAGGTGAGAATGATATCTATGTTTCACCGTCTCAGATCCGCAGATTTAATCTGAAAACAGGAGATATTATCAAAGGAAACATCCGTATTAAGACACAGGGAGAGAAATTCAGTGCCCTTTTATATGTAACGTCTATTAATGGATTCCATCCAAGTGAAGGACAGAAACGATATAATTTCGAAGATATGACACCGGTTTTTCCGAATGAGAGACTTAAAATGGAAAGACCAGGCGGTACAGTTGCCATGAGAATCGTGGATCTGATCAGTCCGATCGGTAAAGGTCAGAGAGGTATGATCGTGTCTCCTCCGAAAGCTGGTAAGACAACTCTTTTAAAAGATGTTGCGAAATCTATCCTGAAAAATAATCCGGACATGCATCTGATCATTCTTCTGATCGATGAGCGTCCTGAGGAGGTTACGGATATTAAAGAGGCCATTCGCGGTGATAATGTAGAGGTTATTTATTCCACTTTTGATGAGTTGCCGGAACATCATAAACGCGTATCAGAAATGGTAGTAGAGCGTGCACGCCGCCTGGTAGAGCATAAGAAAGATGTTACCATTCTTCTTGATTCTATTACAAGGCTGGCGAGAGCATACAACCTGATCATTCCGCCAAGCGGAAGAACTCTTTCCGGTGGTCTGGATCCGGCGGCTCTTCATATGCCGAAGAGATTCTTCGGTGCTGCCAGAAATATGAGAGAGGGAGGCAGCCTTACAATTCTTGCCACTGCACTGGTTGACACAGGAAGCAAGATGGATGATGTGATTTACGAGGAATTCAAGGGAACAGGCAACATGGAATTGGTTCTTGACCGTAAACTGCAGGAAAAACGAGTATTCCCGGCCATCGACATTCAGAAGTCCGGTACAAGAAGAGAAGACCTGCTGCTTAATAAAGAGGAACAGGAAGCCGTATACATTATGCGTAAAGCTCTGAATGGCATGAAGTCCGAAGATGCAGTAGAACAGATACTGAATATGTTTGCGCGAACCAGAAATAACGAGGAGTTTGTACAGACTGTAAAAAAACAGAAATTTTTCTGAAATAGCTTGCATTCCCCAGGTCTATATGTTATACTCATAAAGCTGTTTAATAGTAAATTCGTCAAATGAATACGAATA
>OKVF01001051.1_pt1 | contig 24410 bp, 18 predicted proteins | sample 1604831 | NCBI WGS metagenome assembly OKVF01 (sample SAMN01760980, study PRJEB22395) | human gut metagenome
TGACTGTAAATTTTTCTCAATGTTCTTTTGCGTGTTCTCCATCCTATCGTCTCCCCCCACTGGCAGACAGTAGAAGCATCATTATAATTGGCATTATATAACACATGTAAGTATGTGTCAAGAGTTTTTAACTATTTGGCGAAATTTAATTGAAAATTCAACAACAAAGTGATAGCATTCTAAAAATTTGTACTCTACAATATAAGTAGGAGGTGTGAAGGTTGGAAATTGGTTCAATTATTATGAAAAAAAGGAAAGAACTTGGTATCACGCAGCAAGTATTGGCAAAAAAATTGCATGTGTCAAATCAGGCGGTATCAAAATGGGAAAATGGGATGACATGTCCTGAAATTAGTTTGTTACCTGCAATTGCAAAGGTATTTGGGATGAGTGTGGATTCTCTTCTTGGATATCAGTCTCCAATATTGAGCGATTATGAAAAACGATATCAGGAGAAAGGGTATTATTGGGGAATAAAGCCGAATGACTTATGCTATGAAATTTTAAAATTAAAGCCGCCAATAAAGCCGTTAAAGGTTCTTGATGTAGGGTGCGGGGAAGGAAAAGATGCTGTTTTTTTAGCACGAAACGGATACCATGTATCTGCTTTTGATTGTAACAGCGGCGGTGTGCCACACCAGCATTGTATGGATATTATGATTGCTCGAAATAAAAGTAAGGAGTCATAATTATTATTAAAAAATCTCCGCCCTGCTGGCTTAGCCAGTAAGGCGGGGGATATTCTGCCAAGAACATAATTATATGCAGTTAAATTCGTTTGTTCCACTTTTTCCAAACCTTTATGGAAAGTACGGTAGAAGAAGTAATGTCAAGGACTTTCTGGTGTTTTGTTGTCCAGTGCTTCTTTGAGGAGACAACTTCATAATAAGTCGGAATTTTATAAGTTTTCTTTTTTGTCACTTTTTTCATTTTGCCAGAAACTTTGAGTGTTTCGTAGCAAAGTTTCTTTTTCTTGGCAAAAGAGGCGGCTTTTGCGGAAGGGTATGTGTGAATTACTTTTACTTTTTTGTATGATTTAACATCACCCTTTAATGCTGTTAAGCGGCTGCAGACATAAAGATGTTCAACTGATGTGCTGCCAGGAAAATAAAAGGAAGTCAGGGCACTGTCGACAAACATTTTTTTGACCGTACGGGTGCCGAATGGATAAATGCCGGTGGAAGTTTCACATTCGTTTATTTCATAAAAATCAACGTTAAATAATGAGACCGATGCAAGCGGAGACACACCGCTGAACGCATAAGGACCAATTCGCATATTATTTAAATCCAGATCCTGCAAATGGTCACAGTGTGCAAACGCATACTGTTGAATGTGCAGTTTTTCCGTGTGATTAAAATCAATCCGGGATAAGGAAGAGCAACCGGCAAAGGCGTAACTTCCAATTGTGGTAATTGTTTTTGGTAAAATAAGATGGCGGATTGCTGTCTCCTTTTTTGTATAAGTTTAATTGTTCCTTTGAGTTATACAAATATTACGAATGAGAATTAAAAAAAGTTGCAAAAAATTAAAAAATCACCATAAATCATGAATTTTGTCATAAAATATTTAAGTGCTTACTTGACCTATATCCGTTGAATATTGTATCATAAAGCAGAAAATGCAAAGAAGGGATGAAAATGATGCCACAGGAAGAAAAAAAGCACAAAAGACGAGTACATTACAGTGGAAAATATCCGAAGAAATTTGAGGAAAAATATAAGGAACACCAGCCGGAGAAGTATCAGGATATGATTGAGCATGTGATTCGCAAGGGAAATACACCGGCAGGGATGCATCTTTCGATTATGGTACAGGAAATTCTGGATTTTCTGCAGATTCAGCCGGGGCAGACCGGGTTTGATGCGACACTTGGTTATGGCGGGCACACAAAAGCAATGCTTGCCTGTTTAGAGGGCAGGGGACATATTTATGCGACAGATGTGGATCCGGATGAATCAGCTAAGACGAAGAAACGCCTTTTGGAGCAGGGATACGGCGAAGAAATTCTCACAATAAAACTGCAGAATTTCTGTACGATTGACGAAATCGCAAAGGAGGCAGGCGGATTTGATTTTGTGCTTGCCGATTTGGGTGTGTCTTCCATGCAGATTGATAATCCTGAGCGTGGATTTTCCTTTAAAGTAGAAGGTCCTCTTGATTTGAGGTTAAACCAAAAGGAAGGAATCAGTGCCGCCGAACGGCTTGACACGATTACCAAAGAGGAGCTTGCCGGGATGCTGTATGAAAACTCAGATGAACCTTACAGTGAGGAGTTGGCAAAGGCCATTACCGATGAAATCCGCAGAGGAAACCGGATTGACACGACGAAGAAACTGCGTGATGTCATTGAAAAGACGTTAATGTTTCTTCCGGAAAAGGAGCGCAAAGATACCGTCAAAAAAACGTGTCAGCGGGTCTTTCAGGCGCTGCGCATTGATGTAAATAATGAATTTGAAGTATTGTATGAATTTATGGAAAAATTACCGGAATGCATAAAACCCGGCGGAAGGGCAGCAATTCTTACCTTCCACTCCGGCGAAGACCGTCTTGTAAAAAAGGCGCTAAAGTCTGGCTACAAAGCTTGTATTTACAGCGATTATGCAAAAGATGTGATACGCCCTTCGGCGAAAGAATGTGCACAAAATGGGCGGGCACGTTCTACGAAAATGCGGTGGGCGATTAAGAAGTAACCGAAAAAAACGACAAAGAAAGGAAGTACTATGACATTTGCAATTCTTTTCGTATCGATTGTGATTCTAGCGTGTTTAGTAGGGAACCGAATATCGAACCGCATTGGTGTTCCGATGCTTTTGATTTTCATTGTGCTTGGTATGTTTTTCGGCTCGGATGGTGTCATTCGGATTTCGTTTGAAAACTTTGAACTGGCAGAACAAATCTGCTCCATTGCCCTGATTTTTATTATGTTTTATGGTGGCTTTGGAACAAAATGGAGTGCTGCAAAACCAATTGCTCTGCGCGCGGTTATTTTATCGACCGCCGGTGTTGTTCTTACGGCGGGGTTGACGGCATTGTTTTGTTACTATGCACTTCACATCGGACTGCTTGAGAGTCTTTTGATTGGCTCGCTGATAAGCTCGACCGATGCGGCGTCGGTGTTTTCGATTCTGCGTTCTAAACGATTGAACTTAAAGTACCGGACTGCCTCTCTTTTAGAGGTGGAAAGTGGTAGTAATGACCCATGCTCCTATATGCTTACTACGATTATGCTTGGTTTGATTAGTGGTGGCAAAATCAGTGCGGGAGCCATTACCTATACGGTGTTTGCGCAGATTATTTATGGTGTGGCAATCGGTGCTTTGATGGCGGGAATTACGATTTTTGTTTTGAAAAAATTTCAGGTTACGACAGAAGGCTTTGATACCATTTTAGTATTTGCCTTCGTGCTTTTGGCGTATGCGGTTCCTTCCGCAGTTGGCGGCAATGGATACCTGAGTGCGTATTTGTTTGGTATTGTACTGGGAAATGCGGATTTGGACAATAAAAAGTCGCTGGTACATTTCTTTGACGGTGTGACCGGATTGATGCAGATGTTAGTCTTTTTCCTTGTTGGGCTATTGGCATTTCCATCGGCACTGCCGGCGGTTGTTTTTCCATCGCTGATGATTGCGCTGTTTTTGACGTTTGTTGCCAGACCTGCGGTTGTGTGTTTGCTGTTAACGCCTTTTCGAAGTAAATGGCGGCAGCAGATATTAGTTTCGTGGGCGGGACTTCGCGGGGCGGCGTCTATTGTGTTTGCGATAATGGCAAGGAGCAGCGGCAGGGTGTTTGAACATGACATTTTTCACATGATATTTTTCATCGTGCTTTTTTCCATTCTTTTGCAAGGAACACTGCTTCCGTATGTGGCGAAAATGCTCCATATGATTGATGATAAAGAAGACGTATTAAAGACTTTTACCGATTACACCGAAGAGGTGCCGGTTCAATTTATCCAGTTTACGGTTGAAGAAAATCATCCGTGGGCGGGCAGTAAGATTAAAGATATTTTGCTGCCGCCGGAAACACTTCTCGTTCAGATTCAACGGGATGAAAAAGATGTGACGCCAAACGGAGACACCGTGCTTGTGCCGGGCGACACATTGATTCTCAGTGCAAAGGCACCGGGTGATGTGGATGGTGTGCGGCTGATTGAAATTGAATTAGACGGCAGCCACAAATGGGTTGGCAAAAGTTTATCGCGGATTCATCTCGGAAAAGGAAAATTAGTCGTGATGATTCAGCGTGGGGAAGAATTAATTATCCCAAATGGGAACACGGTGTTTGCACCGGGTGATACAATTGTGATAAAGGAGCGATAGGAATGAAAAAAATAGCAAAGCAGATGTCAGAGTCTATTGAGTTAGGAATCGTGTTAGCGGCATCCGGTGGATTTATGGATGCGTATTCGTACATCATGCGTGACCATGTATTTGCGAATGCCCAGACGGGAAATATGCTGTTACTTGGTGTGAGCATATCCGAGAGAAACTGGCCGGAGGTTGTGCGGTATCTGTTTCCGGTACTTGCGTTTGCGGCAGGAATTATGCTTGCTGATTTGGTGCGTTTTCGCATGGATGAGAAAAAAAGACTTCACTGGCGCCAGATTTCTGTATTGTTAGAGGCAATTGTCCTTGCCGGTGTGTGCTTTATTCCGGTTTCTCTTAATCTCCTAGCGAACAGTTTAACGTCACTTGCTTGTGGGATTCAGGTAGAGAGTTTCCGTAAGATTCACGGAAACGGAATTGCGACTACGATGTGTATCGGAAATCTTCGCAGCGGTACACAGAATTTGTGCGATTATATGCATACGAAAGAGAAAAAATGTTTGTCAAAAAGCATCCTTTATTACGGCGTGATTTTGTGCTTTATCATCGGTGCCATACTCGGAAATGTATGCATTTCTTATATGAAGGAAAAGGCAATTTTAGTGTGTGCATTCTTTTTGCTTGCCGCCTTTATTATGATGTTTATTGACAGGGAGAAGGAAGAACATGAAAGCCGTTCGTAGAGGATTTATCAAGTCCATTCCGATTTTGTGCAGTTACTTGTTTGTCGGAATGGCGTATGGAATGGAAGTGTTTGGATGAGATTTGATGAATTTATTATGGAGCAGATGGGGTATCCATGGGGAGAAAATGAACCGGATAAACAGACGAGGCGTCAGGCATTTTTAGTATTCCGCCAGCGAACCGGCCGTGTGGATTTCGCCTCTCTTCCTACGATGCACCACTGGTTTGGCTTGGAAAAGTATCGTAAGCCGAGCCGTCAGGCGGTTTTTCAAATGGCATTTGCCATGGGGCTTGACAGAGAGGAGACGAAGCAGTATTTGATGGTGGGAATCGGTGAGCCGTCTTTTTATGTCAATGATTATCAGGAAATGATTTATCTTTACGGCATTGACCATAAGAAATCGATGGAGCAGTGCGAGAAAATGATTGCTTTCTATGAGGAAAATTTAGAAGACAATGTGGTGATTTCCCATACACGGAGTACGAGAGAACTGATGAATGCGTATGAGGGTACGCTTGATTTTTCCACGGAGGAATTTCTTTGGTGGATGGGAGGTCGTGTTGATTGGTTCAAAGGGTACAGCCAGACGGCACTGAATTATGTGAAACAATACAGAAACAGTATTCTTTCGTGGGTAAGAGATGAGGAGAAGAAACGCTTAGATGAACTTCTCGCTGAAGTAAATTTCCCTGCATGGCAGCAAAAGCACGGAAAACGCAGGGAAACTCCGCGCAAACAAATTGACCGTTTTTTACATAAAAACCGGCATGCGCGCCAGTACACGGTGCCGCAGCATATGCAGGAGGTTATCTGGGAACTTGCGAAGTCGGTTTATGCGACAAAACCGTCCAATGCAAAGTTTTTGTCAGAGGTCTTTGGAGACAGCTCACGCTATGCGAAGCGCTATTCGGATTTGTTTCGTGGTCCGATTCAGAAGGAACAGTTAATCCATGCGGCACAGGCGAAAAGACAGCTACGGTATCTGCATGAGGGCGCACCGGTTCCGGAGTGGATTTTAAAATTCATCACTGAAAATATTCATACAGAGGAAGCGTGCCCGGATGTAAAGACTGCACGTGCCTGTTTAGAGACATGGAGTGCCGATAAAAAACAGCGGTGCCCGCAGATTCAGCGGGAAGACTTGCTGCCGTTAATTTATACGGTTTGTTTACAGCGTGCTCCTGCCGGTGAGGCAAAGGAAATGTTTTTGCGCCTTTCCGAGGCGACACTTACCGCATGCAATATGAGCAGGCTGGATGAAAGGTTTGAATTGGATGCTGTTTTGCTCCATTATATTGAGCAGGATGAAGTGTATTGGTATGGGGATATCTGTGAGGAAATGGGACTTTAAGAAAATATGAATAATCGAAGTGGCAGTTGTTGCAAAATCAGCGGCAGCTGTCTTTTTTTGCATTTTCTATATTTCAAATTTACCAATAGGAAAATCTTACCATCTACGTCGATAGAGCCGTTAGTTACGACACAACACCCGATTTTTCACCATAAGGTGATAAAATAGTGATGGATTTTTATACCTTTTTATAAATCCTAAATATTTTGAAAAAAAGTTGGTACGGGGATTTTGTATACTATGGGAATATAGAAAAGGGGTGGAAAAAGCGTTTCGAGGAGAATATCATGTTTTACTTTTACAGTGAGGGGAAAAAGCTTCGATTACCCATCAAGCAGATTATTTATGCGGAAATACTGAATCATGATTTGTATATCACAACCAATGGATGGGGAACTGTTCATAGCCGCATGACATTAGCTGCATTTTTGGAGAAGATGCCGGATAACTTTATTCGAATTCATCACAGTTATGTGATTAATACAGACTTTCTTATGGGAGTTGGGTATCGGGAATGTACCGTCGCAGGAAATGTGGTGCTTCCTGTGGCGAGAGGGATGCAGAAAACGGTTGAGAAGTATTTTTGATAGGAAAAGACTTGGGGAAAAAAATAAAGGAGCACATTTTATCATGACAATGCAACGGAATTTTGTTAATAGGATAATAGATATATGTAAAGAAAATAAAGACAAAACTTTTATAACATATATGAAAGAGGATGATACAGAGGAACACTGGACATACAGTGATTTCTGGAAAAGAACGGAGTTTATTGCCAAAAAGATGCAGTCCAAAGAGGTAAGAAAGGGAGAACGAATTCTGCTTCTGACACCCGTGTCACCATATGCATATGTCATGATTGCAGCACTGGCTATGACAGGCGCGGTCAGCGTCATTCTTAATCCGGATCTGCCACCGGAAGAACTGGATGTTCTGGTGGAACAATCGGATATAAGAGGAATTGTATGTGATGAAGCTATTTATCATACCTATGCCGATAAATGGCAGGAAAGGTTTCCGGTTGTAGATATTGTTACAGGCAGCAAGTTTGGTGAAAAAGAGTATCAGACAGAAGAGACAAAGGACATGGATGAGGATGTACTGTCTATTTTGTATTCATCCGGAACAACCAGCGAGCCCAAGGGCGTCATGATTTCTTATGAAGGTCAGCTGGTATCATCAGAATTGCTCCTGCGTGCATTTGGAACCAACAATATCCGGCATTTATTAGTATTCCCGTTGTTCCATGTATCAGGATTTTCGACTTTTTTTGCACTGTTGCTTGGTGGTGGGCAGATTGGGTTATTGGAGAATATGGATTCTACTAAATTAATGAAAGGGTTTCAAAAGTATCATCCCAATACATTTGGAATGGTGCCGCGAGTATATGAAACCATCAAGAATAAAATAGAAGAATCGTTGGCTGTCAATAAAATGGCGTGGAAGATGTTTGGTGTTAGTGGTAATCTGCGCAAAAAGTGTCATATCAACATTGGCAAAATACTATTTCAAAAGGTGAACCAGCAGGTCTTTGGCGGACAGATGAAATATTTATGTGTAGGTGGTGGAATGTGTTCTAGAGAGGTTAGCGAATTTTTTCAGAATCTTGGGTATTTTTGGATGAATACTTATGCATCTACAGAAATGAATCTGCCAATGGCGGCAACGACTGTTTGGGATGTTTATCCGTCTGATTCCGTAGGAAGAAAAGATGCATTTCCTGAGATACAAATCCGGATCAAAAATCCTGACGCCGGTGGAACAGGGGAAGTGCTGGTAAAAAGTCCCTGCCATATGAAAGGATATTTCAGAGATAAAAAGGCAACAGAAGCGGCTTATGAGGATGGATATTTCAAAACTGGAGACTTGGGATATTATGATAAAGATGGATATTTATACATTACAGGAAGAAGTAAAGAAAGTATACATCTTCGAAATGGGGAGAAGGTGTCACCGGAACAACTGGAGGCACTTTATGCAGAGTGTATACCGGAAGGAGTAATGAGTGCCTGTGTAGGAGTACCGGTAGAAAAGGCCGGATATGATGAGATTGTACTGTTTTTAGAAAAGAAAAATATACAGGATATAGAACGGGTAAGAGCACAGATACAGAATAGAGCCAGGAAATTAGGAGGCGATTACCGGATCGATGATGTACGGTTTGTTTCTGTGATCCCGGTATCTTCAATTGGAAAAGTACAGCGGTACAAACTTCGTAGCTTGCGGGCAGAAGAGACAGTGAAGGAGCAGAAACCGGAAGATCTGATAACACTTAATACATTTGAAAAAATAAAGAAAATAGTATGTTCCCTGGGTGTAAAAGAAGAAATAAGGGATGATTCAGTTCTGGAGGATGACCTTGGTATTGATTCTTTGAATTTGTTTGAACTATGTGTGGAAATCGAGAAAGAATTCGGCGTGGATCTGACTAACTGTATCTCCTCACGATTAACGATTGAACAATTATGTGAAATGGCGGAAAACCAGGGAGAAAGTGCAGACAACACTGTGGATTATGATGTTGAGCAGTACCCAATGAAACGGCATAAGTGGGATGGATGTTTTTTGTCGCTTTTTTGCTTTTTGACCAAGGTGTTTTATCGGTTTGAAGTGGAAGGCGTTGAGAATATACCTTCAAATGGACCCTATATCATTGCGGCAAATCATCAGAGCCACTTGGATGGAATGTGGATTATGGCTGCCGGCAGAGAGAAGATCAAACTGGAAAATTTTTGCTGTATGGCAAAACAGGAACATCTGGATTCAAGGGTTTCTAGAAGAGGTTTGAGGATTACGGGTGGAATCCCGGTTGCTCGGGGTGCCAATACAAGTCCGGCATTAAAACGAGTGCTGGAATGTCTGAAAATGAAAAAAATTGTTTTGATTCACCCTGAGGGAACAAGGACACCAAATGGCAGATTGGGTTCGTTCAAGCTGGGCGTGGAAAGACTGGCAACAGAAGCTGATGTAGTGGTATTGCCCGTTAAAATTGAAGGTGCCTATGAAATATATCCCAAAGGAAAAAGACTGCCTCATATTTTCCGCAGAAAAGGAAAATATGTTTTGAAGATCCATTTTTTCAAACCAGAAAAAAGAAGAGACACCGAGTATCTCAGAAAGTTACTTTCATAGTATCGGACAGAAGGAAAGAGGAAGAAACATGAATATAGGATTAGATGTGGATGGTGTATTAGTAGATACACAGACTTTTCAGTTAAGGGAAGGAAAAAAGTATTTTGGCAAAAAATATGGTATTTCAGCAAAGAATCCGGATATGTTTGAAGTTATGGATGTGTTTGAATGTACCAAAAAGCAGCGGGAAGCCTTTTGGATCCGCTATATTTGGAAGTATTGCTTGAAGGAACCGATGACAAAAGATGCAGCCAGAGTTGTAAATCAGTTGAGAAAAGAAGGGCATCGAGTTGTTATCATAACAAGCCGGGTGCATACAACAGAAAGAGGTGTTACAGGTAAACTGTTTCGCTGGATGGTAAAACATTGGCTGAAAAAGAATCATTTAACTTATGATGCCATCCTATTCAGTGAGGAAAAGGGAAGTGGTGTGGATAAACTTCGTGTGTGTGAAGAAAATGATATAGATGTAATGGTAGATGACAGCCCTGAAAATCTTTATGAAGTTGGTAAAAGTAAAAAGGTGATCTGCTATGATGCTGCATGGAATAAAGAATGTCGGGATCTGGATGGATGCAGAGTGAAGGATTTTGGGGGACTGTATAGAAAAATGCAGGAGATAAACAGAGAAATATTATAAATGAGGATTGAGCTTATGCAGAACAGATTCAGACAACAATTACTGAGGATATGCGAAAAATGTAAGGAGCAGACAGCAATCGGATATTTGCAGAAAAATGATGAGATTGAGTATCTCTCGTATGGAGAAATGCTGCAAAAGATAGAGCACTTAGAAGGAAAATTGAAAAAAATCGGAGTTGAGAAAACAGATCGAGTAGCAATCATTACTCCTCATTCACCGGATGGTGTTATTGCCGGTGTCACATTGGCATACATGGGATGTACAGCGGTTATGATTGATGCATCACTTCCGGTATTAGAAATACAAAGGTTGTTAAAAGAAGGAGATGCAGTTGCTGCTTTTGTTGACGTTACGATGCAGGAGCAGTTGGGGGACGATGTGTTAGGAAGTTATCCAGTTTTTGACTTAAACGGAATGACAGGATTTGCCTTGTCAGAGAAGGGAAAGAGACAGACCCGTAAAAGTGAGGGACAGGACCGGGATGAAGAGGTGATAGCCATTATTTTTTCGTCTGGAACTACCTCTCAAATGAAAGGAATCTGCATTACATACAAATCCATTTTGGAATCTATTCGTATGTATCGTTACCTGACAGGGGTAAAAAGAGGTAACAGATATTTGTATGTATTACCGTTTAATCATATTGCGGGGTATTCAGCAGCACTGCAATATTTATTAATGGGTTGTGAACTGGATATGATACAGGAAATGAACTCGTCAAAATTGTCAAAAGGGTTTCACGCCTTTAATCCTCATTATTTTGCTATGGTGCCCAAAGTATATGAGATTATTGCAGAGAAGATAATAGGCGAAATTGTCAAACAGGGAAAGGAAAAAGTGTTTCGCAAGATGATGGCTTTTTCTCGTTTTATGAGAAAAGAGTTACATGTAAATATTGGTAAAATCTTATTTGTATCAGTAAGGCATCAGACTTTTGGAACGTGTATGAAAGGGATTGGGGTAGGGGCATCACCTTGTAAAAAGGAGACGGCTGATTTCTTTCTGGCACTTGGATATAACTGGGCTAATTTTTATTCATCAACAGAGACCGGGGTACCAGCGGTGGCGACCGGGGTACATGATATTTATCCAGATGATACGGTAGGAAATATAAGGCAGTTTGAGGATATAGATGTGCGACTGGTAAACCAGGACAATGAGGGAATGGGAGAAATTGCTGTTAAGACACCCCTTGGAATGAAAGGGTACTTTAGAAATGAAAAATTGACAAAAGAGACAATCAATAAAGATGGGTATATTTTGACAGGAGATTTAGGGAAAATTGGTGCCAGAGGCTACTTACAAGTAGTTGGGAGAGCAAAGGAGGTAATGATTCTTCGTAATGGAAAAAAGGTTTCCCCTTATGATATTGAAAGAATGTATGGAAAGTGGATGGATAGGCCGGTAGAACTCGTGTGTTGTGGTGTGCAAAATGAGAGAGATGGCTACGATGAAATACATTTGTTTTTAGAAAAACAAAGTCAGGTAGAAAAGTATGTAAAGACGATTAGAGAAATATCCAAACACATGACGCAGATTTATAAAGTGGAACAGATACATATTGTATCAGAATTTCCAAAAACAGCTGTTGGAAAAGTGAAGCGATTAGAACTGGCGCAGAGAGTGAAAGAAGGCAGGTATGTTGAAAAGGAACAAAAGTTGGAGGGGCTTTTGTCTGAGCAGCAATCTGTAAAAAGAATACTGTGTCAAGTGTCTGGAATAAATGAAATCAGAGATGATAAACAGACTTTAAGAGAGGATCTGCAACTGGATTCACTACAGTTATTTGAGCTGGCAGTAGAAATTCAAAAAATATTTGGGATTAATATTATCAGTCAATTTTCTGCGATAGAGACAGTTGGTGATGTTATATCCGTTGTTGAGAGAGGGAGAGTGTCTGACCGAGAAAAGGATGTGGATTATGACATTCAGGATTTTCCCAGTGAAAAATCATTCAAAGATTGCAGAAGATTGTATCGGTGGATGAAGTGGATGAGGCGTATCTACCACATAGATGTGGAAGGAAAAGAAAATATACCTTCGCAGGAGTCCTTTATCCTGGCATCCAATCATGCATCGTATTTTGATCCAATTTGGATGCTGGCGGCATTAGACGAGAAAAAGAGGGGGGATAACGTGGTATGTCTTGCTGCCAAACACACGATGGAGGGATTTGTGAATAACCGGTTATTTCGGATGCTTGGTGGAATTCCTGTAAATCGTGAAGGAAATACGGTGCCAGTTCTTTTGCGTGCAAAGGAATGTCTGGATCAGGGAAAGATGCTGATCATATTTCCGGAGGGTGCAAGATCTCGAGATGGAAGTATGCTGCCCTTTAAGGAAGGGTGTGCACAGATAGCATGGAAAGCGAAAAAAAGTATTGTTCCGGTATCAATTGAAGGAGGATTTGAAATTTTTCCTAGGTGGAGAAAACTGCCTCGTATATTTAATATTAGAAAACTGAGGAGATATCAGTTGAAAATAACATTTTGCAAACCAATCAGTCCAAGCCAAGATTATGACGAGATGATGGACAAAGTCAGAAAGGAGATCGAGGGATGACAAAAGTAATTGAAGTAATAAACAATGTGCTGTCGATAGCATCTAATAAAGAGATAGGTCTTTTTGTTAAATTGCTTATAGTTCTCGTTGTTATAGTGGTTTTTGGAGTAATTAGTTTTTATAAGAAAAAAGATTCAGTAATCATAGGGGCAATAGTTGTTATTATTGCTATATTGATTGTGATGGGAGGAGAAGCTAGGCATTGTGGTGGACCAGGACCTAGTACACCTACACCAAAAGCGACATCAACTGCGTCTGCAACACTAACAGAAACACCTACAGCGATGATGACAGAAACACCGACTGCTACTATTGAAAAAACGGATACTGAACCGGCAGAAATCTCTATTCAGGATGCAAATGTATTAGATGATGATATTTTTTATGATGGAAATATGGCTGAACAGGATGTGTATGAAAATGTTTATGATTCTTATGTGTGGGCAGTTATGGGTGGTGCTGGGTTTAATCCTACGATTCAAAGTGAGATATATCTTTTACAAGGCAAATACAATCGATTTACAGGAAAATTATTTGTATGTAAAGATGATCCATCTAATAATTCGTTTATTATGAAAGTATATTTGGATGGGGTACAAAAATATAAGAGTAAAACTATTACAAAAGAAATGGGGGCATATGAGTTTGATTGTGACATTACAGGTGCAAATAAAGTTAAGGTAGAATTTTCTATGGTGGATGGTGATGGTGTGGGAAGAGCGTTTTTGGCGGATGGTAAATTCGTTAAAGATTAAAAAATGCTGTTAGTGTAGGATACTATAATATAACAAAATTTAAGGAGGATTTTACAATGAAAAAACAAAAAACACTGGTTCTTTTACTTATTTTTGCAATGGCATTATCTCTGCTTCCGCAGAGTGCCTTTGCTGCAAAGAAAAAAGTAAAACTGAACAAAAAAACGGTAACAGTAAACGTTGGAAAAACAGTAAAAATCAAATTGCAAAACAACAAAAAGAAAGTAAAGTGGACCGTTACTTCCGGCAAGAAGAATGTGACGTTAAGCAAGAAGAAAAAAACAGGTGTTACCATCAAAGGGAAAAAAGCCGGAAAAGCCAAGGTGCAGGCGAAAGTAGGGAAGAAAAAATATGTCTGCAAGGTGACAGTAAAGAAAAAACAGGCAAACACAAATTCAGACAAAAGTTCGGACAAAAATACGAATAAAAGCACACCGAATACGATGACTAACCTGTCAACACCGACGCCAAAGCCGACGAAGGAACCGGTACAGACGATGACTCCGCCGGATGCTACCCCTACACCGGAACGAAAGCATGAGGGTGTTTATGCAGAATCAAGGGAACTTATGTTAAGTTCCATAAAATTTGATAAACCTGTTGAATATTATTCTTTATCCTGGGGGGATATTTATGTGGCTGTGCCGGAGGGAAAGACTCTTAAGGATGTTGTGCCGGATATTAAAAAATGTGACTATACGGTATATTCTTATAGCAAGAAGGCGCAAGTGAAGGCGGTTAAGGATGTTGTATGGCATGAGGAGCCATATAATGAAGGTGGCAGTGACAGTGGTTATTATACGTTTGCGATAGAAGCAGAACAGGGTGGAAAGCAGTATAGTCAGACTTATACGATGATGGAGTATTCTGCGAGCAAACCGACATGCTTGAACAATGGACTGGTATATTCTGCTTTGATGATTGATGGGAAAAAATATGAGCTTGAAGAATCCATTTATCCAGAACATACGTCAGAAGTACCAGAGCAGCATATCTTTTTCCCAAAATCCAAAGATGTGAAATTCGAGGATTTAAAAAATGTTAAAGATTGTAAAGCGTTGGTCGTTTATGAGGATACCGAGTATACGATTTCATGCCAATTTGATGAATATGATAATGAGAATGGGCAGAGGATTGCATTTCGTAGTGACGGACTACGGATTGGCAATTTGATAATAGGTACAGGAAACGACCATATCATAATACATGAGTATGACCAAGACGATTTCACATTTGATTTTACGCTTCCAATTGGTGAGGGAGAAGTGTTTTATTATGATTTCGCGAATTTGTTTAAATATGAGGAGCAATTACAAAAAGGAAAAACATTAAAAGATATATTTAAAAATCCGGCACAGGATTTAAAAATCTATCGTGCAATTTATTGTAACAAATATATTTCGGACATAAAAATTAGTAACATTATCTGGCATGAGGAACCATATTACTCCAGTGGCTGTGATGGTGGCTATTATTCTTTTGATGTGTCAATAACGGTAGATGGGAAGACGATTACCAAACAGCTGCTGTTGGTTGAAAGAGAAAAGAAATACACGGTATCAGGAATCTTGAAGGCACAGGATGGTCAGCCGATTGCAAACGCAACTTTGGACGTATATAGGAATGAAAGATATTATGAGGAGGAAGTAAGTACGGATGAGGAGGGCAGATATTCTTTTGAGGCAGCCGATGGTACCTATCATTTTGCTGCAGGAAGTTCTTTTGTCGTAAATGGAGAGGCCATTAAGAACGACATGACGCTGCCGGTTTACAGGCTGAACGGAACCGTTAGTCGCCGAGCAGGCACAACAGATAATTGGAACTTTTGGTTTGCTGGGAAAACAGAAAATAAGGTTGTGTCATTTCACGTGGATGAAAAAAATAATTATGTTGCCTATTTGGAAAAGGGAACATATGATTTGAAAATGGAAACATTTAGTGAAACGTTTGAAGTGACTGGTTCGGGCACAAAGGATTTTGTTGTTGATTTAGTAAAAGTTTCCGGCAAATTTTCAAAGGATTATATTCAGTTTGCGGACAATGAAAATAATGTATTTTATACGATGACTAATAGTGGAACTTATAGTATTTATTTAAATCCAGGGACTTATCAGGTAATGTATAACAACATTGTGTTTGATACTCTGAACGTGACATCAAATGATATCGTTAAAGACTTTGCACCTATTACCTGTAAGGGTAAAATACTGGATGCATCCGGCATAGAGATTCCGCAAAGTAAGTGTGATTATGATATAGAGATAAAAAAAGATGGAAAATCTTATGGCACACTTTATGTAAGTAAATATGCACAGATAAAGAAAGATGGCTATGAAATTATCCTGCCAAAAGGGACTTATGAGTTCTATTATCAGGGTAATTCCCTTGGCAGTGTCACAATTGCAGACAAAGATGTGGAGAAAGATTTACGGATGCCGGTTAAATATGTGAAAATACAATTGCTAGACAAATCCGGTAATGTAATATCAGTCAATAGTGGTTTTGATATAACAAATAAGGTGACAAATAAAACATATTATTACGATATCAATTTAGAAGGTGATGTTTATAAGGAGGGTTCTATATTACTTCCGCTTGGCACATACAAATTAGATTTAGATGGTATTAGAGGAATAAATATGGGAGCAAAGGAATTTGAGGTTACAAAAGACCCCGATGTGATTCAAATTCAAGGCGATGTATACAAGGTAAGCGGAGAATGCGAGATTAATGGAATAAAAGATGGATTAATAAAAGAACTTGATGTATATTTTAATTCGGTAGGTAGTAGTACAATATATAGTTGTATGAAAGAAAATAAGTATGAATGCTATTTAAAACCAGGGGATTATACAATAACGATAAGTGGGCGGATTGGAAACATGAGAGATGTTGTTCTTGGTACAGAAAAAATCAAAGTGACGTCATCTTCTGTTGAAAAGAATTTAATAAGCAATGTTGGAAGCCTTTCAGGTAAGTTAGCATGGAAAGATGGCAGTGGGGTGGAAATCAATGATGACATATGGGAAAAGTCTTTGAGATTGCAAGGAGATAATACGAACATCTATGGGGATACATCTAAAAAGGGTGAGTTTCAGTTCTCATGTGTGCCGTATGGTAAGTATACGTTAATGTATGGAAGCTACGAGGTTGCCGAGGTTACGCTTGATTCTGCAACAAAGGAACACTCTTATACGATTGATGGATATCAGATTACAGCTGTGTTAAAAGATACCGATGGGCAAATTGTGAAAGACACGAACATATATTTTAACAATCTTAATGATACGGAAAGCCCTGTTTATAGCATCACATCAGATAGTGAGAATGGTAGTGTTTCTATAATTGTAAAAGAAACAGGTGTCTATGAAGTATATGGTTACCCTGATGCTGAAAAGGTTAGTTTTGGGACGGTTACCGTGACGGATAAAAACATAGAATGTACATTGAAGCAGGTTCCTACCTACAAGGTGACGGGTAAGCTGGAAACGGCGGACGGAACATTACTTGGTGAAAATGAAGTTTACATAAGGAATAAAGTGACATCAAAAAAACAGACTTATTATCTGAACCAATCGGATGGCGTTATTACTGGGAAATTTGAACCGGGAACGTATGAGGTGATTTACGATGATGGAAGTGTCGAAAGGTTTTGGTGTGAGTTTGAGGTGACAGACCATGACCTTGTCGGTAATTTTAAATCCAATACTTATTATCAGCTTGCGGGAACGTTTTCTGCTTATGGCAAAAAGGTAACGGAAGAAGGAGAGCTATATTTTACTCAAGGTGAGGATGATGAAGTGACCGTTTCCTATGATGATACAGGCACATTTTCTGAGTTGATTTCAAAAGGAAAATATGATGTATATTGGCACAATTCAGATGAATGGTGCAGGGAAAAAATAGCATCGCTGGATATCTCTAAAATCGACGATTGTAAAAAAATGAAATTGGCTCAGCCATATAAGATAATTTATGCACAAAGTGTTAGTGCAGTGTCAAAAAGTGACAAAGGCGATACGGATGCGGAAACAGATGGCGATACAATCAAGTTTGCAGCGGATAAGACAATGAATGCAATCGATATAAGAAATTACCTGGAAGATAAGGATATTACGTTGACGGACTATGCTGGGGTTGTTGTGGATTATCAAGTGGTGGATGAAGATGAGAAGGAAGCAGCAATAGAAGATGACTGCGAATTTGCTAAAATCTCATTGGCGTCAAGCGGTGACTTAAATGGATTTTCCGATGGAACGGTTGGAAAGTATATGATGGATGGAGATAGTACAGAAAGAAAATCGAGTGGCTCAGTGTGCTTGTCGTTTGACGGTAAACGGAAAAAATCGATTAATAACATTGCCGGTATCAATGTTCAATTTCATAAGTTGCCAAAGGGGGCACACATTGAAATAACGAAAATTGGATTGATTCCACAGGATGTGATGTCGGTTACTTTTGATGAAAGTGCGGAAGCTGTTACGCTGCCAGATGAAATTCCGGTTGTCCTTTCGGCTGATAATGAGACAGAGGGAACAAAAGGAAAAGATTATCGTTCGGATGTTTCCTTTGACGAGACGGATGGAAGTGTCAGTTTCGTAAATAATAAAAATGAATATAATGCCGGCATGATGTTTGGTTTGGCAGCTGGTGTCGAAGGATTGGAAACGGGAGCAGCCTTGGATTTAAGCCAATATAGGTATATTAAAATGGAGGTTGAAGTGGAGGAAGATTTAGATGTTGTTGTAAAATTGCAAAAGAAAACAACCAGCATTTGGAATGCAACAAACGGCGGATATTATTATCCGGTGAATGCTGGGGGCAAACAAACGATTTATATTGACCGTGATGGTACCGATAGCGATAGGGAGAATTGCGATGACATTGCAGCAATTCAAGTGAGTGCAAAAAAACTTGGTAAAAAGATTAAAATTTATGGATTGTCTTTGTGTAAAGAGATGGCAGTGAATTAGATAGCTTGTTACGCTACATAAAGGAGACGACACAAGAGAACGAAGAGAAGTGGGAAGAGTGGAAGGCCGAGAGTCCATTATCGGAGCAAAACTATGTGAAGGAAACTAAAGAGTCCGGAAATGCATACTATCTAACGGAAGGACTGACAGGTTATTCCGCACATGCAATGCTTCCACTTGGCTCTTATGTGTTTGGTGGGGAAAACAAAAATATACAGGATATGCAGAATGCGACATTTACGGTTACCAAGGAAGACGATGTGGTTTCTGTGAATACACAACTGTATCAAGTAAGTGGTTATTGCAAACTGAATGGGGTTAATGCTTCAGACGATGCAAGGATAACATTATTTGACAAGGAATCGTCCTCGACTTGTGCAGTAAATGAGATGGAGGATGGCAAACTGACCGGAAAACTTTCATGTGAAAATGGTAGATGGTGATGGAAACCCTATGAAGGGTGAACAGTATATGTGGGATGGAGATTATTTGACGGAAATAAATTGGAATGAAATGGAATTGACTGGGACATTGGAACTTGATTGCTTTGACCATTTGGAGAAGGTGTGGTGTGGTTATAACCAGTTAACAGAATTGGATGTGACGAAATGTGCAAGTTTGGTGGAGCTGAATTGTGGTGAAAACCAGCTAAGTGAATTGGATGTGAGTAAATGTACAAGTTTGGAGGATTTGAATTGTGGTGGCAATCAGCTAAGTGAATTGGATGTGAGCAAATGTTTGAGTTTGAAGAATTTGTCTTGTTATAACAATCAGCTAAGTAAATTGGATGTGAGTAAATGTCCGAGTTTGGAGTGTTTGGATTGTTATGGAAACCAGCTAAGTGAATTGAACCTGACGAACAATAAGAAATTAGATGCTTTACGGTGTGACGATACGGTTACAGTGATTGGTTATACAAAGAGCGAGTGATGTAAGATTATGAGAAAAATAGTAAAAGCAAAGGAAAGGATGAGTAAAATGAAAAAGATAATTAGTTTTGTAATGGTTTTAGCAATTGTAGCAGCGACAGCAGTAGCACCGTCTGTGCCGGCATCGGCAGAGCAAACGGATATTTGGCAAGTAAATGGTAAATATACACTTACCAAAAAGAAACTCGTAACATATTGTGCGTTGTATAGTGCGGATTCAGGAATGAAGAAGAAAAAAAGAACTTTTAAAATCACATCAGCTACAAAATTTATTCATGTGACGCCAAGTTACAACAAAAAGAAAATTAAAAAATCGCAGATTGGAAAATACATTAAGAAGATTAAGAAATCATCGTATTTTCAATTTAAATTCAAAAAAGGAAAAGTAACGGAAATCCATTATTGCGAGGATTAAAGTTTATTAAATGAATTTACTAACAACGTTTTATAGAAGGAGGAAATGTTTTATGAGATTAGTTCCATTATTGATGAAAAAAAACAGGTGTGGTAGATGTCTCGTCTCCATACTGACAATAATGGCTTTGGTAGTATCATCATTTGTGTTGCCGGTGCATACCATGAAAAGCAGTGCCGCAAAGGGGACATCGTCTTATGGATTGAATAATCCTACGATTAGTGACGGTGTGACAACATGGGATTGTATCTATTTTGGAAACTACTATCAAAGTAACAGTTCAACAAAAGAACCGATTAAATGGCGTGTCCTTTCCGTGAATGGAAATGATGCCTTTTTACTGGCAGACCAAAACTTGGATGCTAAACCGTATAACGAGAAATCTACGGATGTGACATGGAAAACCTGTACCCTTCGTACGTGGTTGAATGGAACGTTTTTGGCTACTGCATTTACATCGGCAGAAAAATCAGCAATAAAAAACTCCACGGTTGTAAATGATGATAATCCATACTATGGAACAGAAGGTGGAGATAATACCATAGATAAAGTGTATCTTTTGTCCATTACAGAAGCCCAAAGTAGTGCGTATGGGTTTAACAAGGATTATGGCATGAGTAGTGAAACAAGAATATCAAAGAATACGGCGTATATTGAAGAAAAATATGATTATGTAAGTTCTGCTGGGGAAGCTAATTATTGGTGGTTGCGTTCACCAGGAAATTGTGAATCGGCTGCAGCTTTTGTTGATTATCGATATGATACATGCTATGGAAGTTATGTTTATTATACTAACATTGCGGTTCGGCCTGTTTTTCATTTGAATCTTTCGACCTCTAATCTTTGGAGGTATGCAGGAAAAGTTGTGGCAAATGGAGCAGGTGGCTCGGCACAGACAACACCAACACCATTACAGCCTGCATCAACACCAAATCCGACAAATACACCTACACCAGTGTATAGTTTCAGACGTGGAATCGACAATAATTCCTTCTGTCATAACAACGGAAATGACTCAAATTGGTATTGTCCTTATAACGCAAAGTACGAAACAGATACTAAATATTTGAAGGATATTTCAAGTGGTTTTTATGAGTATTTGTCATTATTAAATAAAAGCAGAAGCAAATGGGATGGTTCGTGCTATGGAATAAGTATGGGGATGACATTGAATAAGGGAAATAAAGTTAATTTAGATGCTTTTAATGCGAAATCCTTTTATCAATTACAGCCATATTCAAATGAGTTGGCAAGAAAGTATTTGAATTTCTTGTATTTGTCCCAGTTTTCATCAAAATATGGTGGATTAAGTCTTACGGCAGAAACAACAAGAAAAGATGGCTCTGGTAGTTGTACAAAGTCAAAATTTTTACAAAAATTTGTGAAAGAAGTGCAGAAGTGGCAAGTAAAAGGTATTCCGGTAATGCTCTTATATCATTCCCAAACAAGTGGGCATGCTATTATCGCAACATCAGTATATGAAGATAGCGATAATTATGAAGTGTTTTTATATGATATGAATTCGGTTGGCTCAAAGGATGAGAGCCCACGAGGAGAATTTTCTATGATGACAGTAGAAAAGGATTTTAGTGATTTTTCATATAAAGATGCTACAGAAGACGAATGGGAAGAGAATTATCAGGAATTAAGATATTTTAACACAGAGCAAGTGTTAAATGGTCCGTATAGCAATGCAGAGACGAAAAAAAAGGCTAATGCTAAAACAAGTGAGATATCAGGAGAGGATAATCGCAATACATTAATTGTCAGCGATGGCATAAAAGTAACAGATAAATCAGGAGATACATTGGAATTTGAAGACAGTAGGATGACAGGAAGTATTAATGTTATTGACTACATTCCAATCTATGGTTCGGTGTTTGAAAACGAGGAGAAAAATTTACAGTATTTGGCTCAGATACCGGAATCTGATTCATATACTGTTGAACCAGAGCAGGATAATACAGATATTACACTGTACGGAGAAAATTCCTTTGTAGCAGTAAATGGGCAAAATATTGAGCGGATTACGACAAGTGAAAATACGACAGAAGTTGAGGGGGATAAGGCAGATTATAGTATTTCCGTTCCGGCGGAAGAAAACAATTGCAATTTGTACCAGGTAAAACTTACATCTGACAATGCCGTATATAGCTATAGTAACGGAGAATTGCATATTACATCCAATAATGGGATGTCAAATATATCGGTAAATGCTTGTCGCGACACGGATTATGCAGGTGAACAAGAGGTATCGATAACGGCGAATGAAATTAAAATTACTCCGGTTAAAGCAGAGAATGATAAAGTAAACATAGTCGCGAGTAATAAAGATGGAAAATCGGAACAGCTTGAAATTACGTTAAAAAGTACCCAGCAAGAGGAGAAAGCTAATTCTACTCCTGTTCCAACGCCTACACCTACGACAACAAAGTCACAAAACAGCAATGTAGGCAAAGACAATACTTCATCAACGGCAGGACAAAAGATTTTGCGTATACCTCAGGTTAAGGGTTTGAAAATATTAAGTCAATTGAAAAAAGTCAAAAAAAGCAAGACGTGTAAAGTGACTTTGTCTTGGAAAAAAGTCACTGGTGCTAAAGGCTACCAGCTCCAGTATGCCCTAAATAAAAAGTTCAAAAAGAAAAAGAGCATACAGACAAAGAAAACCAAGTACACCATAAAGAAACTGAAAAAGAACAAAACGTATTACATTCGAGTTCGTGCCTATAAGATGAATGGCAGGAAAAAGGTGTACGGAAAGTGGAGTAAGGTTAAAAAGGTTAAGATAAAGAAGTAACAGAAAAAATAGGAGGATTTCAAAATGAGAAAACAAAAAACACTGGTTCTTTTACTTATATTTGCACTGGCATTATCTCTGCTTCCGCAGAGTGCCTTTGCTGCAAAGAAAAAAGTAAAACTGAACAAAAAAACGGTAACAGTAAACGTTGGAAAAACAGTAAAAATCAAACTGCAAAACAACAAAAAGAAGGTGAAGTGGACAGTCACTTCCGGCAAGAAAAATGTGACACTTAGTAAAAAGAAAAAAACAGAAGTCACAATTAAGGGGAAGAAAGCCGGCAAAGCCAAGGTACAGGCAAAAGTGGGCAAGAAAAAATATGTCTGCAAGGTGACGGTAAAGAATAAAACCAATAAGAGCAGTGTTGCGACCCAAAAACCAACAAGAAAACCAGTTCAAACACCGGCACCAACAGGTAAAACTTCTTCACAGCCGACCCAAAAACCGGAGGCAAAAGCAGTAGAATTGTTGACACAGTATGATGATGCTATTGTTGCTAAGACAAGTACGGCATTATCAGAGCGTAATTTGAGTTTTTATACGCTTGGACAGTTTGGCAAGATAAGTGTTAAATTATCGGACGGTACAAATAAGGAACTACATAACAATAACAATATACAGGAATCTTCGTATAGTCGTTTTTCAATTACAGGAGTGGACACAACGGCAACGGGTGATTATAATGCGACTCTATCTTACACAGAAGGAGCATGGAGTAATACGAATACAGTTTCAAAACAAATAAAGATCTCCGTTGCTGAGGAAAAAACAAATGAGCAGTATTCATATATTTCAAATGGGGAGATTGCGCAAGTAAATGCTATTTACAGCACAGAAAAAAGTGTTCATATACCAGACACAATTGATGGCGCGCAGGTTATAAATGATTATGGTGATATTTACGATAACCCTGCCAATAAACAGATTCGTAATAATCAAATAACAGCAATTACGTTGTCAAAGTATTTGAGATATATTCCACAAGCAACAAATTCCCTTTTTGACATTGATTATAGTTTAGATAATTCCTATAGTTGGTCATCACTAAAAGAAATTAGTATTAGTGATGAAAGTAAAAACTTTTCTTCTGAAAATGGAGTTTGGTTTGATAAGGATAAGACGGTGCTGGTAAAATATCCATGTGCCAAAGTGGATACCGAGTATCGGATTCCGAACACAGTAAAGGAAGTTCGAGGTGGAGCCCTTAGAGATGTTATACATGGATTTCAGAAAATATATATACCGGCATCGGTGGAAAGTTTTCCTTGTTTCAGCGATTCGCATGGTACGTCAAATTTAAGTGAAATAGAGGTTGATGGGCAGAATAAGAATTATAAATCACAGGATGGTGTCTTGTATTCGAAAGATATGAAACAATTACTTCTATATCCTTTTGCCAAACAAGATGTTTCCTATTCTGTGCCAGAGGGTGTTGATTATATTAAAGACATTATAGATGTACAACACTTAAAAAATATTGTATTACCTAAATCACTTTATAGAATTTATGGTTATATTCAGGTTGAAAATGTGTATATAGATCAAACATATGATTGGTATCAAAGCCAGCAAAATGCTTATCATTGGGTATTGCAAAGAATTATATGGAATAATACAACAATTTATGTAAGAGATAGCCAGTTAAGAGATTATTTTATGAAAGAAAATGCCGAACAGTTGGAAAAATATCATGCTACGATTTCGGAAGTATACAATTGGTAAAAAAGAGTAAGTAGAATTTTATGAAAGCGTAATGCCATAAAAGAAGGTTGCGCAATCATCAAGTTAGTGTATAATTTTCATTGGCAAAAATAAAGGGAAGAAGGAAATCCCCTCT
>OKVF01001059.1_pt1 | contig 24240 bp, 25 predicted proteins | sample 1604831 | NCBI WGS metagenome assembly OKVF01 (sample SAMN01760980, study PRJEB22395) | human gut metagenome
AATTTGAATTACTGTTACTTCCCACCCTCCTTATTGGGGGTGGGAAACTTTAGTTTTTTAATAAGAAAGCCGGCTATGTCAGTCTGGAATGGTTGCCTGATCTGCTGAATGTCCGCCGGACCAGGCAGTATGCCAGAGATGAAGACACTGCGGCGCTGGATGAGGTCGTATTGCAGGCTATTGTCAGCGAAAGGGGAGTGACGGTAAGGGAGCTCCGCCATCTGTTGGGACTGTCAGGAAGGCGCGGCAAACGCCGTCCGACTGATATGGTTGATATGACGGCCTCGGATGGCCGTATTTCGCTGGAACCGATTCTGACCCGCCTGATGATGAGGCTTCAGGTGGTCATTGCCGATTTCGTTTATAATACTGACCGTCATGGCAGACCGTATGGCTGGGGTGTGGCCCGTTATACGGTACCCGAAGTCCTTTACGGACGGATGGAGGCCGGTTGTCCGCCGGAGGTGTCTTATGAGAAGATTTACCGCCACTTCCGGTCGCTTTTTCCTGAGTCTCCCGAAAAGACCATCAGAAACCTGATAGGATAAAAGTCAGGTGGAAGTGTGGTAAGCATATCTGTTTGTAATGGTATATATAGTGAAAAATGAAACATGTTGAAGTTGTTGCGGCCGTGATCCGTCAAGATGGAACCTATCTGGCCACCCAGCGCGGTTATGGAGAATATAAGGATTATTGGGAATTTCCCGGAGGCAAGGTCGAACCCGGTGAGAGTAGGGAAGAAGCGCTGCTGCGTGAAATCCGCGAAGAACTTGATACCACTGTCAGTGTGGATGCCTTTCTTGTCACGGTCGATTATGACTATCCGGCATTTCATCTGACCATGCACTGCTATTTATGTTCCCTCCATTCCGACCATCTGGTATTGAAAGAACACGAGAATGCCCTTTGGCTGCATGCCGATGAACTGGAGCGCGTAGCCTGGTTGCCCGCAGACCTGGAAGTCGTAAAACGGTTAGCCTGTATTCATAAGGACGGAATCTGATCGAAAAGTCCTTTAGAGCATAGGGCTATGCCCCTCTTATTTCAGCATCCGCTACCGTCAAGGCTGCAACTTGCACCGTCTTCAATGGGGCGAGAACGCAGCCCGGCTTCTTCTGGTGTAAGGGTGACCGTGCCGTCTTCGAGTACAAAACACGGGATACCGGCTGCACCGTATTGTTTGGCTTCAGCGAATACCGGTTCATGATCCCGTAATTTCAGGAACGCTTTTAAATCCCGGACATGCCGTCCGATGTCAATCACTTCATACCGGTTGTTTCCTTTGACCTGTTCTTCTACATATTGGCAATCGGGACAGGAACTCATTCCATATATTCTGATCATGGCCGTATCTTGTTTGGTTGTTTTTGGATATTATATTTATGGTCGCTATAGTGGACTCTCTTCACAAAAGTACAAATAAAAGAGGAAACGCAGGCGGGAATTTCCGTCTTTTCCATTTTTACCCCTTCTTTTTGCTACAAAGATACGACACGGCGTAAAGCTCGTGGTCATTTATGGTTGCTTCGGGTAATTTACGCTTACTTATAGTCACTTATGGTCATTTAGAAGTATTTTGTCCCATGAAAATTCCCAGGAGTGGTTTTTTCAAGGTCAGAAAACATCGAAAGACAGGGAGTACCAGTCTGTTTCACGGCCGGACAATTCCACCACATAAGAAGTAAAAACCTGAAAAACTTCTTCACTTCTTCATCTTGGTATGTATCTATTTGATAAACAGTATATTATAGGTGAATACCTGTGTTTCATTCCTATTGAATGCCTGTTTTGGGTTGAAAATCTGGTTTGTCAATTAAAATGACCAGATTACCCGGATTTTTCCCGGCATCTTTTCAAAAAAGTAAAGCTTACTTTCGAAAAAGTAAGGTTTACTTTTTAAAAAGTAAGCTTTACTTTTTTCAGAATGTCAGGAATTTTAAAATCCGGCGTTTTGCCGGTTTTTGGTTCCGAACATGCCCTGACCATCCTGTGAAGGATCAGGTGAAGGGGTAGTGAAACACCGGAAGGCCGGTGAAGGATGCTCCTTCACCCTGAAAGCCGCATAAATACAGGGGGAGTGAAGGGGTGAAGGGGTTTTCTTTATTTGTTATAAGGGATTCATTGGTTGAGGTTGTCAGAAGGTATTTCAATTGATATTAAAAATTCAGTATCATTATGGTTGCAAGTATTATAAAAATGTGTCTGTACTAATTGTTAAGTAGAAAGTCAACAGAATAGGGCATCAAGAATTGTGTTTATGTTAATTATTATTAATTATAGTAATTCTACTAAATATATTAGTAGATTGTTTGTGTTTTTTTCTTATACTTGCAAAGTAAACCGATAAAAAAGCATACATGATATGAAAAGTTTGACTTTGAAAGAAAAAGAGATAATGGATATTTTGTGGGAACATGGCCCGATGGTCATTCGCGATATGTTGGCGTTTTACGATGAGCCGAAGCCGCATTACAACACAGTAGCCACGCTGGTGAAGCTGTTGGTAGAGAAAGGTTTCGTGGAGTATGAGGCTGTGGGGAACATTTACTTGTACCGTGCCAGGGTCAGCCGTAAGCAATGTGGCGGGAGTGCCATGGGAGACTTGGTGTCCCGATTTTATGACAATTCCTATACGAATGTGGTTTCTCAATTCATCGAAGAAGATAAGATAGGGTTGGATGAGTTGAAACAACTGATAGCTCAGATAGAGCAAGGACGCGAAAAAGAGTGAGACGATGATGGCTGCGTGGTTTATCTATTTGTCGAAATGCAGCATTTGCCTGTGTGTCCTTTACGCATTCTGCAAATGCCTGTGCGCTGGTTCCACTTTGTTCGGTTTCCACCGTAAATTGATGCTTTGGGGACTGGCTGTTAGCTTGTGTTTGCCATTGGTGCAATGGACCACGGAAAAAGAAACGAAAGCGCAGAGTCCCTTGCTGATGTGGAGTGAAATGCTGTCCGAGGCTTGGCAGGAAATGCCGGTTGCCGTGGAGGGGCAAATGGAAACAGTAGATATACGTTTGGAAGAGAAGGATGGTGCATGGATACGGAACCTTCTTCCTTGGAGCTATTGGGCCGGTGCGCTGGCGGTATTCCTTTCCTATGGCTTGTGTTACGTTCGCCTGTGGCGGCTGTTGCGCCGTGGCGAGCGTGTGAGAGGACAAGGGTGGACAGGTATTCTGACGGACGAGCCGGTGGAACCTTTCAGTGTGGGGCGTTTCGTGGTGATGAGCAGCGAGGATTATCGTGCTTTTCCTCTTATCTGCTTGCACGAACAAATGCACGTTCGTTTTCGTCATACGTGGGACGAGGTGCTGATGCAGGCACTCACCGTGTTATTCTGGTTTCATCCTTTGGTCTGGCTGTTACGCAGGGATTTGCGCGAGCAGCATGAGTTTCAGGCCGACGAAGGGGTACTTCAACAAGGCATCGATGCAAAGACATATCAGATTTTGTTGGTGCGGAAGTCTGTGGGCGCGAAAAGATTTGCCATGGCGAGCGGCTTCTGTCACTGTTCACTTAAAAAACGTGTAACTATGATGCTTAAAAAACGAACGAACGGATGGCGGCGGATCGGCTTGTTATTGGTCCTGCCGCTGGTGGGTGGCACGGCTTGGCTATTTGCCCGCCCGGAAATGAACGTGTCGCAACAGCAGGAGAGGGTGGCGGCAAAGGAAACTGCGGTAGCAACTCTGGCGTATACGGTGCGGTGTGAGCGCCGGTATGCGGAAATGAAAGATGGTCCAGAAGTGTTTGACGTAAAAATCAATTGGAAGAGCGAGGTCTTGCTGACTGATGACGTGCATTTAAAAAAGAAGAAGTATGGAGTGGTATCGTTAGTCGAAGTGGAGAAGGCGGCCACGCAGATGCTGAAGGAGAAGTTCCGGAAGATGGCAGATTCGGATAAGGATGTGCATCCGGTCATCCGCATACAGGCAAGCACTCAGACTCCGGAAGAGAGCGTGGAGAAACTGGAACAGGCTTTGCGTGAGGCTGTCAGGAAGGCTGTGGCCGAGCTGTCCCTTTCCTGTCCGGCAGACCGGATGCAGAAGTTCTTGGAGGTGAATTGGGCTTATCAGAAACCGAAAAATATCCCAAGAAATAGAAAGAACTGAGTCTGTTTACGGTGTCCCCGTGGTTAAGCGGGGATGCCTTGCTTTGATTGAATGCATGGGTTTATGATGGAGGTAAGGAGATTGATGGCAGGCAGATAATATGATGTAAACAGATGTGGGGTGTTCGTGTCTAGAAGTGTTTACGCCAGTATCCTTAATTTCCCCAGTACGTTACTGATTTTTGTGTTCGGTACGTTGTTTATATCCGGTGGTCAGGGAAAGATGCGTTTTGACTGGCGTACCCTTTACTGTCCGGCGATGATCGCATCGTATCTGTCCATTCTGATTGTCGTGACGGGATGGGTTCCTCCCCGTGTGATCAGTACGCCGTTCGTTCTGTTGGGAAATATCATCGTGCCCGCTGCCTTGCTGATTATCGGTGCGTCCATAGCGCGGGTGTCTATCCGCAAGATGTTCGGTAATTTGTCGATTTATTTGATGTCTGCCTTACGCCTGATGTTAATTCCGCTGCTGATTCTGTATCTGTCACGTCTGTTCCATGTGGATGATACCATTGCCCATATCAATGTCGTTTTGGCGGCCATGCCCGTGGCTTCATATGGCACGCTATTCTGTATCAAGTATAAGCGGGGAGAGATGGTCATGGCTGAAGGAACATTCATTACGACCTTGCTTTCGGTACTCAGCATCCCGTTGCTGACCATGTTTCTGTAACGGGCGTATCTGGATAAATTTACGTCGATTATTTACGCCGGGTGATTGCCATTGTCTATAGGGCTATAGTATGTTCATGGTATCCTTTGAGGTGATTTTTCAGTTGTTATCCTGAACTGTAGTCATTCCAGAAGACCTTCTTGCTCGTAAACCTTGCGGTAACGGTGGATCATTTCAACGAGTGGGAGGAGGCGTGGGTCGGTGACTGTCATGTCCTTGTAGCGGGCATATTGTTTGTCGTATAGTGTGCCGTTTCCGTTTTTCAGTCTTTCTTCCAGGTCGTCCGGTATGAAAAATGAGGCGCGGTTGCCCAAATATTTGTAGAACTCCGTGAGGTAGATATGGATGCCGGCCAAGTCGAAGTCACCGAAATGGAAATAGGGATTCGGTATGTTTGCCAGCCAGTTGCGCAGGTCGGCCGACTGGGGATAGCGTGAGACAAACAGCGTTTTCCGGTCTCCAAACAGGTTGCGTTGTCGCCGGATTTGCCTAAAATTCTCCCCGTTTTCAATGCCTATGATCAGGATGTCATCAGCGATGCGAAACTCATCGGGAGACTGGATGAACAAGGCGGTGCCTTCCTGGGGAGACAGGGAGAAAGACGTTTCTCCTATTGTGGCTTCCAGCGGTTCGTAGCAGTTGACCAGGAAACCACGGAAAGTGCGCAAGTGGCGTATCTTGGAGTCGCCCGTTTCGCGGACCAGCATGCTCCGGTCCAACTCCTCGTCTTTCATTTCTGCCAATTTTATCCATTTGTCCAGTGTCGCTCCGCCGGTAAACCGGTTGCTGATGTACCGATTGCAGGCTTCCGCATCGATGATACGGTAAGATTTCCTGCTGCCCCTGGAAATGACACCGAGTAGACCTTCTTCCGACAGTTCACGGGCTATCCATGAGGGAATCGTACTGGAAGGAAGAGATTCTCCTTCCAGCATTTTTTGTAATTTTCGGGCTATGGAGGCCGACAGTTTTCTTTTTTCCATGTGTAATCTCAGGGTTTGCGGGTCAATAACGGGATGACGTGGGTACGGCTTTGTTCGTCCTTGCTCAACAGGTAGGTATACCGGTAGTTCTCGACGTTGTACGTAGTGGGCGAGCTGTTTATCAGCAGGATATTCCGGCAGTTGGCGAATGCCAGTATGCCTTTTACGTTGTCAGGATGCAGTTTTCCGATTTCGTCCATCATGCAGTGGAGCTTGAAATCGCCGAACTTGCGGGAAGCCCTTTCCTTGAAGACGTTGATCAGCATGATATTTACCATGGCCTTGACCAGAATGTCGGTGCCGTCGGATCCGACATTGGCTATTTTTTCCACCCATCCGGTATCATTGTCGTTTTCTTTGATGCGGAACTGGAGGTTGAAAGTATCGGCCAGGACTAAGGATTTCCGTAGCGGGTCGTCCTTCAGCCGTTTACTGAAAGCATAGAGGTATCTTACCGCCTTTTCGTTGACATCCGCGCGTGATTCCTGTGAGAACAGGTCAAGCGCTCCCATGTTGAACTGGTTCTCTTCGTTGAACTGCTTGATTTCTTCAAGCAGTTGCATCAGTTTGTCGTTGCTCTGCTGGTGGCGTAATTCGATGCTGCGGATGACCCCTGCAAAATTCCGTTTCACGAAGTCGTCGTTGATGGCATTGATGGTCTTGTGGATGTCGCTTTCCTTTTCGGTAAGACGGCTGGTTTCTTTCGAGATACGGTGGATGATGTTGGTGTAGCGTTCGCTGATACGACTTTGGTATTCCTCGATCTTGTTTTCTTCCACGAAATCGCAGAGATTAGATGCGAAATCGTAATAATCGGATTCACTGGCCAGGTTTACTGAGAAACTGAACGTGTTCTTGACGGTAAAGTTGCTGTTGAACAAGTTGATGGCTTTCTTGAATGCTTCTGTATCTTTCTGTATGGAAAGGATGAGCGATTTCAATTCGTCGATAATCGTCCCGCAAGTTTTCCGGGTCGGACGTTCTTCGCTGGTATAGCTTTCTGCCGGGCAAAGGTATTCATCTGTTTTGAACAGCCTCAGTTGCTCCAGGTCTTCATGTAGGGAGGAAATTTCTTTTCCGGTGGCATTCTGTTCTTTTTCCGTTTCCTGTTTTTGTTCCTCGAGCCGGTACATGCGGAGGGCGTATTTGCTGTCGAGGTCGTTCAGGTTGGCTTCCACTTCCTTCCTTTCGTTACGCCATGTCCCTTCGTAGTCGAACAGTTCACGTTTGTCTTTTTCATAATCCGACACCAGCGAGCGTTTCTGTTCGATGTATTGGAGTTCTTCGCTGAGCATCCTGATTTTCGATTCATACCCGTTGATGACAGCCGTGTCGGCTCCTTTGCCGTCCAGTTCCTTGTCCTGTGACAGGCTGAGTTCCCGTTTTTTGGCCTTTGTTTCCTGTTCTTTTCCGGTAATTTCCTCTTCCAGGCGGCGGATGTCTTGCTGCATGGCCGTTTCCTCGGCTTTTTCAGCTTTCTGCTTTTCATCAGCCAGTTGTTTCAGCCGTTTTTCTTTTTCCGTGGCGAGCTTGTTTTCTTCTTCCTCAAGCTGCAACCTTTCATGTTCTTTGGCACCGAGTGAAAGGTGCAGTTGCCCCAACTGCTCTTTCTTCCACTCTTCTTCTTTCCGTAACCAGGTTGCCAGATCGGCTTTCAGGTTCTTTTCTTTCACCGGAAACTGCTGCAGTTGGGCTTCCAACAGATGCTGTTGTTCGCTCAGTTCGCGTATTTGTTTCCTATGCCGTTTTTCGATCCGTTCAATGGCTTCTTCCTTTTCCTGGTTCAGGTGAGCCAGTTTCTGGGTATAATTTTCGCGGAGCCTTTGTTTCTCGTCCAGTTCCGCTTTCAATTGTTCAGGTGTCCGCAGGTCACGCCTGATGCCCGACAATTCCAGACGGATGCCGAAGAAAGTATTGGAATCTTTGTCGGCAACAGACGGATTCAGATCCTGGCTGTACAGGATAAGGTCCTCGTCTGCTACTTTTCCTATGGTTTCCTGCCAGCCGGGGCGGTGTTTTTCCAACCACTCGCAGAAGGAACCTTTTCTGCGTTCGAGAAGTGAGTTCAGCGTGTTGATCTCTTCATCTATAAGTTTTCGTTTCCGGAGTATCTCTTCTATTTCGGAGAGGAAATGGTTTTCCGTCTCTTTCTGTTCGTCAGCTCCTTTCTGTCGTAGTTTGCTGCATTCCAGCATCAGCCGTTCAATGTCCATTCCGATGCGCTTCGCGTTTTCTTTCAGCTCTTCCAGGGCTGTACGGCACGTTCCGATTTCCTGCTCGAAATGGGTGGTATACTGCAGTCGGGTCTTGCTGTTCGTGAGATTGGCCACATCCTGAATCAGTTGGAGCTTTTTCAGCCCGTGGGTTTTGATCCGTTCTTCAAACTGGTTGCGGAGTTGTATCTCCTGTGTGTTGTAAGTTTCGCGGATGTCGTCTTTCCGGCTTGTGCAGGTTTCTTTACGTTGCAGGATCCGGTTTTTTATTTCGATGCTGAAAGCCTTGAAGTCTGCATCAAGCCGCTCTGTCAGCAGCAAGTATTTCTGGATGATATCCTTATAGGTGGCTGTCAGTTCGGCATACGAGGCTTTCATGTTTTCGAGTTCCGTTTTCATGCTGCTTTCTTTGGCTACCCGACTGATGACCTCTTCAATGTGTTCTTTTTCGTAGAACTTTTGTTTTTCCTTGATTTGTTTGAGTTTTTCAGCGAGAGAACCGTCCAGGCGGATGAGTTTGTCGCGTTCGGTATCGTGCTTGGCTTTTTCTTCACTGATGAGCCGTTTTATTCTTTCCAGTTTCTCCTGTATCTGCCGGATTTCTTCCTCCAGCAAGGGAAGCCGCTGGTGTGCCGCTTTCTCGGCAAAGTTCAGTTCGACTCTTCCGTCTTCCACCTGTTTGCGGGCGTACAGCAGGTTCCGGTAACGGCTGATCACCTGTTCCGCCTGTTTGCGTACGATGATTTCCCCTTGTTTGTCCGGTTTGACCCAGAGCATGACATCGTTATATTCCTGTTCAAAAGCTTCTATCTGGCTGCGGTAATAGGCCAGGTCGACAGCAATTTCTTCTTCGTTCATGGATTGGATAATCGTATCCTTGATGAAATCGGCATCCAGTTTCGAATTGAGGAACACATTCTGGATGGTGCGGGGAATATTCTGATATTTGGGACTTTCCACTACGGCGAATTTTCGGTAAGCCACCATGTCCGGTTTGCGGTTATTGCCGAATATGATGTCGCGGAAGACCTCATAACCGGTTATCAGTGAAGAGATGAAACATGGCGTTTTCTGGATACGGGAGCGGATTTCGCTCCAGTCGGCTGAAACTTCCCGTTGGCTGTTCAGAAACCAGTCCGGTGAGTAGGGTGCATCAATGAATCTGAAGGCCGCCCTTCCCATTGATTTGCTGACGATAACCGTGTAAGCACCGTTCTCACGCATGACTTCATAAACGATGTAAGAATTGGAGAACGGCAGATAGAACGTGTCGAAATTCTTTTTTTCTTTCGGGATGCCCAAGTGCAGTTTGTCGGCATTGTAGAAAAACAGGATGGCACGGAGCAGGGTGCTTTTTCCCACCCCCTGTGTGCCGATGAAATGTACATTGCCGTCGACCTTGATTTCGGCATAAGGCACGTGCGCGCTGTTCAGGAAAATGACTTTATTCAGGTATCTCATCGTAGGCTTCCTCCGCTATGGTTATGCAATCCACCATTTCTTCCATATAGTGGAATGCGGTCAGTACTTTATAGGTTTCATCATGCTCGTTTTCCAGTTCAATCATGCCTGCCTTTTCGAGTTCGGCCACCAGCTTTTCTACCACTTCCCCGTATTTCTTCTTGTCGGTAAAAAGTTTGGAAGCCTTGTCTTTCAGTTCCATGTTGCAGCCTATCTGCACTTCGATGTCGGCAGGGCGGAACAGGAACCCGGCACCGAAGGTGGTGTCGTATGTTTTCAGGAAACTCAGATAGTCGATCCATTTTCCGACAGCTTCCAGTTTGCGTTCCAGGTCCACTTTGGCCTCTTTGCGGGTGAACAGGTAGTAGCCGTCGCCGGCTTCGAGATAGAATCCGATGCCCTTGTAATAGTCGTAATAGTCGGAGAAATTCTCTTCGAGTGCATCGTAATAGCCCTTGACGGCTCCCGAAACACTGTTGGCAGATATGAATCCTCCTTTGCTTAACATATTGAAAATTTCTTCGGTATATCTCATGGTTTTGTGTGGTAAAAGGTTATTGGGCATAGATTAACGGGTACTCAACGTCGGAATGACTTTCGTACGTGTCGGTAAAGACAAGGCTGCTTGCATATTGCGAGGCGATCTGGCAGAAATACAGGATCTTTTCATTCTCCTGTACGGGCTTGGAATAAGGATAGTCCATCACGAAACTGAAAAGGTGTCGTCCTGAAGCTGCGAAAGCATTGAAGATTTCCTGCAGGTTGACGCCCTCGTAAACTTTTCCGGCATCCGTCAGATAAGCTTCTGGGATGGCTTCGGCTATGTTTTGGGGTACCTTGGCTTTGTCTGTCCGCAGGGACATGATCTTGCGGATGAGTTCGGCGGCTGTGGCGGAAGTGCGCAGATGGTCAATGGAGAGCTTGATGCGATAGTTGGTTACGGGTTCCATCCAGACCGGGTTCTTTTCGGCAATGACTTTCCGGATATCGGTATGTTCTTTCAGGAGGAACTGGTCGCGCAGATACTTTAGCCGACGCACTTTTTCGAAAATCCGGTTCTGGTAGGCTATCAGGTTTAGGTAATGGATAATCTGTTTTTCGATTTCAATCAGGTTGTGGTAAGAATCGTTCAGCTGGAGTTTGACGTCGCTCACTACGGTGCGCATCTGCATGTCCATGGCCACCCGGAAAAATACAGGTTGCCCGTGGTCTATCAGTTCTTCGCTTTTGGTAATCAGCAGGGCGATATTGTGCCTTTTCTCGTCCAGTTTTTTCAGTTTGATTAATTTGACCTGGTAGTTCGGCTCGTTTTTATAAGCATAGTCGAGGTTGCGTTTCAAGTCCATGACGTTCCTGACCGTAGTCAGGGCTATTTTTTTCAGACACCGTTTCACTTCCCTCTGGTAGGCATACTTGCGTTGCTCATTGTTTTCTTTCAGGTAATAGTCGATGTTGTCGTTCAGGTTGTCCAGGTAATCCAGTACGAACGACACGTTGATTTCTTCGTTGGCCTGGAGGACATCCTCAAAGAATTTCAGGTAGATGTCCTCCATTTCCAGAAAACTGCCGTTATCGCGGATAATACCGTAATCTATCAGGTATCTGATGCGTTCTTCCTTGTATTCAGTCAGTTCTAATGCGTATTCATGTCGGAAAGAAGGGGATTTCCGTTTGTCGAACATCGCTTTCAGCAACACTTTTTCCCGATCGAGGGTCTTGACCAGTTCTTCGATAGAGCGGAATATATTCATGCAAGGCGATAGGTATGTGGTAATCTATGAACAGTTTGTTTTTACTTTTTTATCCCGGAAAATAATTTTCCGACGAGATTTAAAAGGTTTGTCACGCTTTCCTTGTCAGGAATAGGGATACGCAGGGAGGCTTGTCCGGTTTCTTTGTCTTCTTCTACAAGGTCTTCAACCAATTGACGGGTGGCTTCCGGTGAATTGAGGGTTTGTGCCAATCCGCTCAGGAAAGAAATGCCTTGTTGGATCAGTTGCGATGTAGATGCCGTTTTATCAGAATGATCCGGAACTTCCTTTGCTTTTGTGACATTATCCTCCTCTATTGGAGAAACCATGTCCTCTTTAGTATATCCTCCCTGGTCGTCCATTGTGTCGGCTGGATGAACAGCATCGGATTTTTCTTTTGCCTCTTCTTTGTCTTCCTGACAGATCGTTTCGCCTCCTTTTTCTTCTTCTGGTCTGGAGACAAACGTTGCCGAGATGTTTTCCATTATCTTGTCGAGCTTGCTGTCTTCCAGTAATATGCAGTCCTCACCATTGTCTAAAATACCTTCAAAAAGCGAAGTCTTGAAGTTGAGTGTGGAAAGCATACGTTCTTCAATTGAGGAAGGAGTCACCATGTTGATGACCTGTATGTTGCGGTTTTGTCCTATTCGGTAAATGCGGGCAATGCGTTGTTCCAATATGGCGGGATTCCATGGCAGGTCTATGTTGATAAGGATGGAAGCGACCTGTAAATTCAATCCGGTGCTTCCGGCATCTGTAGAAATAAAGACGCGGCTTTCCGGCAGTTCTGTGAAGTTTTCCATCAGGACTTTCCGCTTTTCGGAAGGGATGCCACCGTGAAGGTATTCATAGCGGACGTTTATTTTGTCCAGCTCAGCTGCTATCAGGCGGGTCATGCGTTCCCATTGGCTGAATATGACGACTTTTTCATCTCCGTTGTCGAATACGTTGTTCAATATATTCATGACTTCGTCAACTTTCGTGTCATAGCGGCTTTTCTGGTCCAGGATGTAGGTGCTGTCACAAACCATACGCATTTGGCTTAATGACAACAATAACTGTTTACGGTCCTTTTCGCTCAGGAAACGTTGTTTGTTCCATTTCAAGACCAATCGCGCTACTACGCTTTGGTATTCATCATGCATGCTTTGTTGTTGTTCGGTCATGGGGACAAAAAGTATTTTGTCCATTCTGCCGGGCAATTGTAATGCCACGTCTTTTTTACGCCGTCGCAGCAAGATATGTTTCAATTGGTTTCCGATCGTGTTCAAACCTTTATAACCGATGGTCTTTCCTGAATCTGATTTTACTATGGCCTGATCGACAAACCGGTAGTACGGGCCAAGGGCATATTGGTCGACGAATTGGGCTACGGAATATAGTTCCTCCAGCTTGTTTTCTAATGGAGTGCCAGAAAGTATCACGGCATATCCAGCCTCAATGTGTCGGGCTGCTTTGGCGATCTGGGTATTCCAGTTCTTCAATCTTTGCACTTCGTCCATGATGAGGAAGTCCGTGGAAAGGGTATGCAGGATCTGGATGTCTTTGCAGGCACTGTTATAAGACACGATTTTATAAAAAGCATCATTCTGGTAGAGGGGTTTCCGTTTCAGGTGATGGCCTTCGATGACGATGGCATCGGCATGAGTGAATTTCTCTATTTCTTTTTTCCATTGGTATTTTAATGAGGTAGGGCAGAGAATCAGTGCTGATGAAATCAGTCCTTGTTTCCGCATCAGTTCGGCTGTTCCGATGGCCTGGATGGTTTTTCCAAGTCCCATTTCGTCTGCAATGATTGATTTCCCGGCGCGGAATGCAAAACGGATGCCTTCTTTTTGGTAAGGAAAAAGTTTGGTTTTAAGCAGCGAATCCAAAATGGCATCTACGTTTTCCTGTTCCAGGAATTTTTCCCTATTGCGTTTATCACGTTGTTCCGCTATGAAGTCCCAGGCATCATCATACCAGCGGAAGGTATCGTTGAGCAGGAGCGCTTGATGCAGGAAGTCAGGAATCGTATCAATGGCTTCCGGGCGCATGACCCCATCCGGTGTAAAATAAGGCTGTGCCAGTTGTCGGAATTCTTCGGCGTTGTCTGTGCCAATTCTCAGCCGTACTTCTCGTCCGGCCCTGTAAGAGAGGTAGACGGATGTGTAAGCAGGAAAGGTGCGATGGATTTTTTTATGTTTTTGCCTGATCCAGAGCTTGACAGCCTCCAAATGTTTGCATGTCCCCAATTGGCTGGTTTTGAAATCCATGCATGAGCAATAGTTCCATGGGCTTTCTTTCCCTCTGTAAACGACCCGGTATTCGTTATGCGAAATGGGGTTGTATACTTGGTAATAGCCGGGAAATGCTTTATCGTTTATTTCACGTATGGTAAATCCTTCTTTTTGTGCTGCTTGCTGACGTAGGGCAATTTGCCATTGCTTCAGTGTCAGGTTGTCGGGTCTATAATAGTAAGATACTTTTTGAGGAGTCTTTTTCCTTTTGTTTGTTTTGGATTTTGAAGTGTTTGTCATACGTTAGCTTTATCTTTAATTTTTGTTGTAAATAAGGATTTTATTGCATTTAATGGCAATCCCGGATTAATACCTGATCCTTTATGGTTAATATAGCGTTTAGGTTAGGCCGCCTTTGTGCTAAATTGTGGCAAGTTATATAAAAATAACCAATAAGCAAAAACAAAATGGAAATATAAAGTCAGAAAAGTTTGTTTTTCGTATGGATGCAGGTTGTTAAAGAGGGGCACAGAACCGGAAGGAAAAGAATGTCGTGCTTGAATTTCATGTATATGGTTTTATCTTAATGACTTTATTTCCTGTAAATGTATCTGGCCAATCCGTAAATATATCTGCGGAATCCCGGGCGATATCCGAGTACGCGGTCGAACCACTTCAAGTGATGACTGACAATCCGTACGGCACATCCTACATAGTACATGGCAAATAATGTGCCCGGTCCGATGATGTACCATTGCCACTTTCCAAAAACGCATAACAGAATATAATGCCAAGAATAACGAGTGAAATGTCAACAGTGATTTTGACTTTCGGAAATTCTGCATTCAGCATTTTGCTGACAGCAACAGGAAAACCTTCTCCAAGCATGGTTATGCTGCCGCATCTTACTTCAAATGCAATACCCGTAGCCAGAATGGTGCATCCGGCAAACTGGGCTGTAGCCTTTTCCCACAGGGCCATGGGCTGTAACCATGAAATGAGATTTATGTTCAGATCTATCAGTAAACCAAAAACAAAGCCTACGAACAGTTGGAAAAGTTGAACAGGTTCGAACTGCCGCCTGAGTATGCCTATTTGTCCTACAACCAATAAGGCATTCATGATGAAAGTGTATTGTCCAATGGTCAATGCAGGCGCCAGTCCGTTTGTTCCCGCATCATGAAAGACGTATGGCAGTACGCTGATAACGCTTGATCCCAGCATGCTTTTTACACATAGCGCAATACCCAGTGTCATGATATACAATGCAAAAAGTAGCAGAATATGCTGCCATGCAAATGATATTATTTTTTTTTTACGGTCATTTCTACAGTATCTTGTGGTTGTTTTCCTTTGGAAAATCAGAATTTAAAATGAATGGGTTTTGCAAATTCTGCTTTTTCTTCCAGACCTTTTACATTGCCTAGATTAGTCATCCATCCATCGATATTTTTAAGATAGAATACTTTGAAAATGGGATTATGGCGCATATCCTTATATAGGGCATGGACAATGGCACTTTTTTCGATGATGGCATCACGGATATCCTGGCGTTCTTCAAAGACTGCTTCTGCCGATAATCGGATCCATGGGGTTTGTATTTCATCTTTTTCCAGTTTACAACCACAAAGTTCCAGAGATGGATTGGCTTGAAGTTCTGCATATACTTCTTTTTTTGAGTTCGTACAGAACCATAGCTTTTCGTCTTCCAGAACCATGTATTGCATGGGGCGAACTTTGGGTCTGCCATCCAGACCAATTGTGGCCATGAACTGAATACCTATGTTATCCAGATAGTTTGCCACATCTTGTAGGGTTATTTTTTCGTTCATTGTCGTTGCTTTTTTGTGTATCGTTTCTGGTAAAATACAATATTCGCAAAAATTCCTGTCATCTGCAAGTAAATGGCAGAAAAGTTGACTGATGAAGGAAAATCCCTCAAATCCGGTATTGTTTCTTTATTAAGAATACCGGATTTGAGGGAATATAAAAGACTGATATTATATACAGGACATTCTTTCAGAAAGTTATAATCCTGTCCTTTTTGTTTTTTACCGAAAACTTTTTTACAGATTGTCAGCTAAGGTGTTGCAGGATATCTTCTGCAATTTGTGGAGCTGTCAGGTGATTCTGTTTGAGGAATGTCTGTGGATCAAAACGGTCGGCAAATTCTTTTGGGGCACCGAAATTAAGAACTTTTATCGGGCTGCAACCGAAGTATCTGGTAATTTTTTCTCCGAATCCGCCGTCGAGCACACCGTCTTCCAAGGTTACGATCAGTTCATGGTCTGTTTTCAGCTCTTCCATAAGAGATTGGTCAACTCCTGTAATATAGCGTGGATTAATGAGGGTGACTTCCATACCATGCTGTTCCTTGAGTATTGCCGCTGTTTCTTCTGCGAGCCCGAAGAATGATCCTAATCCCAGTATAGCAACCCGATTTCCTTTCTGAACGGTTTGATAACGGTTTAAAAGACTGTAATCAGTGTCGACCGGATGATGTCCGTAATCTAACGCTGTGGCCGGTACGCGAATGGCTACCGGATGTTCGTTTTGCTTCATGCTCCATTCCAACATAGCCATATATTCTTCCTTGCAGGTCGGAGCCAGATAAACCAGGTTAGGGATATTGCTTAGCAGTGGAATATCAAAAAAGCAAAGGTGTGTTACATCGTTCATGGCTGAAAGTGATCCCCAGAATACCAATAGTACAGCAGGATTGCGGTTGATACACAGATCTTGTGAGAGTTGGTCGTATGCGCGCTGAATGAAAGTACTGTAAACACCGAAAACCGGTTTGCCGCCGTTCTTGGCTATTCCGGAGGCTAAAGCTACAGCATGTTCTTCGGCTATACCAACATCTACGAACTGTTTTCCGGCAACCTGGCGTCGGTCAGGCGTAAATCCCATTACAGCCGGGGTGCCGGCTGAGATGGCTACTATGCGTCGGTCTTCCTTCATGCGTTGTAACAGATAGCGTGCTGTCAGGTCACCATAGTCCTGCGGTTCTTCATTTGTGTGGTTGATGATTCCCGTTTCCGGATTGAAAGGCATCGTCCAATGGTAAGTTTCCTTATCTTCCTCAGCCGGTTTGTATCCTTTTCCTTTCAGGGTATTGATATGTACTACGATAGGATGATCAATATCCTTGACTTGTGAAAAGGCTTTAATCAGCGCTTCTATATTGTTTCCTTCGTTTACATAGAGATAATCCAGTCCCATGGCACGGAAAAGATTGCAGGCACATTGTCCGTTGCTTTCACGTAGTTCCTGCAGGTTACGATAAAGTCCTCCATGGTTTTCTGCAATGGACATCTGGTTGTCATTAACGATAATGATGAAATTCGAACCCAGTTCGGCAGCATAATCCAAACCTTCCAAAGCTTCTCCTCCACTGAGCGAACCGTCTCCGATAACGGCAATCACATTTCCGCCTTGTCCGGTCAGGTCTCTACCTTTGGCCAGACCGCCAGCCAGACTGACAGACGTCGATGTATGTCCAATAACGAAGTGATCATGTTTACTTTCTGTCGGTTCAGAATAGCCTGAAACTTCATCATATTGTTCCGGATGGAGAAAAGCAGCCTTACGTCCGGTCAGTATTTTATGAGTATAACTTTGGTGGGATACATCGAATACAATTTTGTCTTCCGGCGAGTTAAACACATAATGCAGGGCAATGGTTGCTTCGACCATTCCAAAGTTAGGACCGAAATGTCCTCCGTGTTTACTCAGTTTCTGAAGCAAAGCTTGCCGTATCTCATGACTTAGTTCGTTCATTTCTGTTACTGACATTTTTTTAATGTCAGCCGGTGAATTAATTTGTTCCAGATACATAAAAATATATTTTACGGGTTATCAATCAATGATGAAATGATTCACGGTGCAAAAATATGTCTTGTTAAGATAAGAATGGATACCCCAATTATGGTTTTTTATACCCAAATTACTTGACTGAAGATGGAATAACGTGATTGGACAATAGGGGGATGGTTATGTTTTTGATATCAGACTGAGTTCTAATGTGTGTATCTGATCTGTTGATTATAATGGTTTTATTGAATGGTCGGAAGACGATGACACGTCTTTTAGAAACAGCCAAGGTAAGATATCCATTTATATATGATGTCATACTTTAGGTTTCTTATGATGATATTTTTTTCTGATTTCAGTCATCGCTGCTGTAGCCATATCATGTGTTTCTATGAGTAGCGGACTTTTATGGTAGGGAACGATTCTGACCGTGACAGAATGATGGCGTTGTTTTTCCTCAATGCATTGAAGAATCAGATCCGGATTGGCTGATTTGGCAGTGGGGGATTTGTCAAAATTCTGAATATAGGCGGCGTTGGTCAGAAAAAGCAGGTCTGATCCTTCAGGAAGTTCCTTCATCTTTTTGATCATCAGAGTGAGTATCATGCGAAACTCTGTGGTGTGCATGTCGCAGATGACATCACGACAGATGATGTTTCTATTGTGTTCTATAATAACGGCTGCACCGCCGGCACGCTCCTTGTGTCCATAGTCACAAGAGCCGCCGATCCCTATATGATAAATTGTATCTTCTAGTTCCATTATTGGGGGAGTATTTATTTGTTACTCCAAAGTCGTGAGGCGATAGTGACAAATTCTTTTTTACCTTCGATGTAATCGGCAAATGTGTCCATGGCTGACAAACCATCGGGCATGTTACAGCTGCCACAGCCTCCGCAGGCAGGCGCTTTGCAGCTGAACCGTTCCCTGATGAAGGCGATGCGTTCTTCCCGATCGGAAAAATCTATTTTAGGTGCAATCATAATTTTTTGTTTTTATATAAGTAACATTATTCTGCCGGATTCCTTTGTGAAAATTTCGGGAAAACGACAAATCGTGGCGTATACTTGTTTGCTGGTTACAGGTTGTCCGTCCCGCCGTAGATATAGTCTCAGGCGGTTGATGCTATCGGCTATCTGGTCGGTCGTCATGCCGCCATTCCGCTTTACTATGACATATACTATGGCTTCTTCTAATCTCATAATTTATTATTGTTTTTTCCACATTATCTCATGATGCTTGGAGAGTATGTAAATAGATGAAGAGAATACATTGCAGAACCAGTATGATCGGTATACCATACTTGAATTTTTTATGCATGGTTTTATGATGCCATACTTTCATACCTGTCCATGCGCCGATGCTGCCGCCAATGACGGCTATCAGCAGAAGTGTAGCTTCCGGTATGCGCCATTTGCTTTTTTTTGCCTTGTACTTGTCTGCGCCATACACGATGAAGGTGATGAGATTGATGGCTGTCAGATAATATAGTGTCAGCAGATGCAAGTCGTCCATATCGTTGTGCTTCTTTCATTTATAAGATGTAACTCATCAACACCTGAATGAACAGGTTGGTGACATTTGTTCGTTTTTATTGCCGCATTGAGGCCGGAAAGCCTGTATGTTCTGATATTCAGAGGTCTTTTAAACTTTACCTCATTCTGCCTTTTTGCGACTAAGATTTCAATACAAAAATACGCAAAATTGGCTAAACAACGCGTAATAAGAAGTAGAAAATCGAAGTAGATCTTCACTCATTGCGCTTGAAAAAAGAAATAGAAAACGGTATGAGGTAGGGTATGGTCCATAAGTATAATTTGTTGTCTGGTCGGTTAAAGGCTAAAAAACGCCTTGTATTACCTTATTTAACGTAGTGATTTCCTTACGTTTCGTAACTTTAGTGTAATTTTGCACATTTATTGTATTTACGGATAACGAGAGAGGATATTTATGGCACAGTTGAAAGAGATGACATCAGGGCCGAGTTTGCCGCTGATTTTGAATTTTACTTTTCCTTTATTGCTTGGTAATCTGCTTCAACAGACCTATTCGCTGGTAGATGCCGCTATTGTAGGTAGATTCCTGGGTATTAATGCACTGGCATCAGTAGGCGCCAGTACGTCGGTGGTATTCCTGATATTGGGTTTCTGCAATGGATGTTGCGGTGGTTTCAGTATTCCTGTGGCTCAGAAATTCGGTGCACACGATTATGTGACGATGAGGCGCTATGTGGCGGTCAGTCTGAAGCTGGCAGCGGTGATGTCTGTGGCTGTGGCCATCATTACCAGTTTGCTTTGCGGATTTATTCTGCGGTCCATGCAGACTCCCGAAAATATTTTTGATGGTGCTTATATTTATTTGCTTATCACGTTTATTGGCGTACCATGTACATTCTTTTATAATCTGTTCTCCTGTATTATTCGTGCATTGGGAGACAGTAAGACGCCGTTCTGGTTCCTTCTGCTCTCTACGGTGTTGAACATTATCCTTGATCTGTTCTGTATCCTTACGTTAGGATGGGGAGTGGCCGGTGCTGGTATTGCCACGGTTTTCTCCCAGGGACTTTCAGCCCTGTTGTGTTACATTTACATGTACCGTAAGTTTGGTATCTTGAAAACAGAGCCGGCCGACCGCCGTTTCCGTAAAAACCTGGCCGGCCAGCTTTTGTCTATTGGTGTTCCGATGGGCCTGCAGTTTTCCATCACAGCCATAGGAAGTATCATGTTGCAGAGTGCGAACAATGCGCTGGGTACCGCCTGCGTGGCTGCCTTTACAGCTGCCATGCGCATCAAGATGTTCGTGATGTGTCCGCTGGATGCGTTAGGAATGGCCATGGCCACCTATTCCGGACAGAACTATGGAGCCGGAAAGCCAGACCGTATCTGGATGGGTATTAAGTCGGCCACTCTGATGATGCTGGTTTATTCCGTAGGAATTGCCATTATAATGTGGGGATTGGCTGATAAGTTCGCTTTATTGTTTATATCACCAGATGAGACCGAGATTATGAAGGATACCGTGTTGTTCCTGCATATCAATACTTCCTTCTTTATCCTGTTGGGTTCACTGAGCATTCTCCGCTATAGCATTCAGGGAGCAGGTTATACCCGATTATCCATGTTTTCCGGTGTGGCAGAAATGATTGCCCGTGTGCTGGTCAGTCTTATTCTCGTGCCGATCTGGAAATTCTGGGGCGTCTGTTTCGGTGATCCGACGGCCTGGCTCTTTGCCAATTTCTTCCTTGTTCCGGCCTTTATCTATGTCTACCGTCAGTTGAAAAAGATGGTTGCTACAGAACAACGTGTACCGGTCAATTCCTGATCGGATGTGGCCGGTTTCAGAAGGCAGACGGCACCGGTTTACAGCGTAAAAGGTGAGTCAGAGTTTAGACCGCTACATCATGTTCCAGCTTTAAAGCATGCGGGAAGATCATATTATTCTCCAGATGGATATGTTCGTGGAGTGCGGTTTCGAATTGCTGGAGTTGTTGCAGCACCAGACGGTAGCTTGCACATGCATCTTCGGGGGCTGTAAATCCATTGGTGAGTTTTGAGATGGTTTCATAACGTTCACCTTCACCGCTGTGTTCAAGTTCCATCACATGGATGGGATTTTGGATTGTGGCACAATGGAAACGTTTAATCTTAGTACCTGATACGCTGGCATTGAACAGCTCGTAGAGATAAGGGAAAAGTACATTTTCTTCTTTCAAGAGATGGCTTGACAGATCGTTGAGTGAGCCATGGAAAAGTTCCTGCACCTGTAACAGTTCTGGATGCTTCTCTGCATGTACGGTCACGACCTTGTCGAGTAATTCTGCAATTTGAGGACCGTTGGTACGGATGTTACGGTGGTGGATTTTCAGCACATAGTCTATTAGCAGATCTAATGGCCATGATGCAAAGTCATAGGTGTTACAGGCAGAATTATTCTGCAATTCATCAAGTTCTCTTGCCACTATTTCTGGCTCTACATTGCTGTTTTGGCACGCTTCTGCGAATTGTACATGGCCATGGCAGCAGAAGTCGATGCGATGGCGGGCAAATACTTTGGTCGTATTGAAATTGTCGGCCACAATTTGACCGACAGTATATGAGTGATAATTCTTTTGAGTCATAGTTGTTCGTTTTATTTGTTCAAATCAAATTTTTGTAAATCGTCTTCTACAGTTCCGATACCGCTGATGCCGAAGTTCTCTACAAGTACCTTAGCTACATTGGGCGAAAGGAAGGCCGGCAAGGTAGGACCAAGGTGTATTTCTTTCACGCCAAGGTAGAGCAGAGCCAACAGTACGATAACGGCTTTCTGCTCGTACCAAGCGATGTTGTAGACGATAGGCAACTCATTGATGTCGTTCAGTTGGAATATTTCTTTGAGCTTCAATGCGATGATGGCCAATGAGTAACTGTCGTTGCACTGACCGGCATCGAGCACACGGGGAATACCGTTGATCTCACCAAGAGGTAATTTGTTATAACGATACTTGGCACAACCCGCTGTAAGAATAACAGTATCTTGGGGTAACTGTTTGGCAAATGATGTGTAGTAATCGCGGCTACGCATACGTCCGTCGCAACCGGCCATTACGATGAATTTGCGGATTGCCCCGCTCTTTACTGCATCAACCACCTTGTCGGCCAACTGCATCATCTGGTTGTGGGCGAAACCACCGACAATTACTCCACGCTCAATTTCGGTAGGAGCTGCGCAGGTCTTGGCCATGGCAATCACTTCACTATAGTCCTTACGACCGTTTTTATCAGTTACAATATGCTTGCAACCCGGAAAGCCTGTTGAGTTTGATGTGAACATACGCTCTGTATAGCTTGCACCTGGAAGAGGTGGAACGATACAGTTAGTCGTGAAGATGATAGGACCGTTGAAGGCTGTGAATTCCTCACGTTGTTTCCACCATGCGTTACCATAGTTACCGGCAAAATGAGAATATTTCTTGAAGGCAGGATAATAGTGGGCTGGAAGCATCTCACCGTGAGTGTAGACATCCACACCACTGTCTTTAGTCTGTTCGAGCAATTGTTCCAGATCGTGCAGGTCGTGACCACTGATAAGAATGCCGGGGGTGTTGCGAACGCCAATGTTTACGCTTGTGATTTCAGGATGACCATAACTTGATGTGTTTGCAGTATCGAGCAACGCCATAGTCTGCACCCCCATCTCGCCAGTCTTAAGTGCTAAAGCTGTGAGTTCCTCTGCAGAGAGATGCCCTACGGTGATGGCTGACAGTGTACTTTGTATAAATGCGTGCAGAGATATGTCGTTATGACCGAGACGATTGGCGTGCTCAAGATAGGCTGCCATACCTTTCAGACCATATACAATCAGCTCCTTTAATGAGCGCAGATCCTCGTTTGCTTCGCGCATTACACCTACTTTGGCTGCTTTTTCATCATATTGTTCACGACAGCCATTCCATGTCAACTCATCGATTTCAGGTAAGGAAATGTTCATTTCCATGGCTTTTCCCATAAGCTTGTTGCGCTTGGTGAAACCTTCATCCACTCGTGCGTAAATGCTTTCGTCGTCAAAGTTTGCATTGGTGATGGTTGAGAACAGCGCATCAGTTACAAAAGCATTAACTTTGTCGCAAGGTTGTTTACCGTTTTTGCGGAGTTCGGTAGCAACAACCGAGATGCCACGTAAGGTAAAAAGCAGCAGGTCCATTGCGCGTGCTGTCGTATCGTTTTTTCCACAAACACCTTTTAAAGTACAGCCGGTGCCCTTTGCGGCCTCCTGGCACTGAAAACAGAACATATTACTCATATCAAACTATATTGGTTATTTTATTTTAATTATGCTGCAAAGGTAGAGGTCACTTCCGGTTTAATCTGTACCATATGTTACACATATATATAACAATTCTTAAAAGTGTTGTTTTAAAAAGTCAGATAATAGGGTAGGAGATTACCTTTGTGGAAAAGTACCTGATAGTCATCAGTAAATGTGTATCATATATTATACTTTTTTATTTTAATAAGGCATAAGATATGTTGTTAGCTGAATTACTTAAGATCTCTCCTTTTAAAGGGATGAATGAAACTGATGTTGTAGAGTTTCTGTATGGCACACCGAATCATTTGAAACGTTATAAGACGGGCGATTCTGTGGTACGTCAGGGTGATTTATGTAGAGGTGTCTATATTCTTGTTTCGGGACGTGTCAGGTGTAGCATGAGTGGAGATAATGGCAAGGAGATAATAGTCGATGAGATGATTGCGCCGTGCATTCTTGCATCAGCATTTATCTTTGCCACAGAAAATTATTTTCCCGTAAATGTGGAAGCTTTGGCTCCGTGTGAATTGCATATCATTGGTAAGACACGTTTTCTCGAATTTATGCAAAAACATCCGGTCATGCTCGAAAACTTTCTCAGAGATATTTCTGATAGAGGAGTATTTTTAAGTAAGAAGGTAAATGAATTCGCATTGCAAGATCTTAAGACTCGCATATTGGCATACCTTGAAAAAAATAAGGATATACATAATCAACGGGAAGTTGCGCAACGTCTTGGTGTGACACGTCCGTCTTTGGCTCGTGCTCTCTCAGAACTTATCGCAGAAAGTAAAATTAAGAAAGAATGATATCATCTCTACCTTTTTTTATTTTAATCAGAACTACGGTAAATGCCCTTTCATTGCCAGGTTAGGCGTAACATTCAGACTTTTTATAAATGTCTCCTTGAAATACAGAGGATACGCAATCATTTTTCTTTTCATTATCTCCTTGTTTTTTACGAGGTTATTAAATACTCTGATCAATAATACCGTTAATAGACTGTCATTTTTAGTGATTTTTAATGAGAAAAAGCAAGGTGTCAGCTAAAAATTAATGTCCTCATTTTGAAACGGATATAAAAATAAAAGGAAAACATATCTTGTTTCTCCACTACATTGATATCTTTTAACTTATATTATTCGGATTAGAATTTATTTATATGAATTACTTAAGTTTCGCAAGTAAAGTGTAGCTCCTCAGGCGGCTGGTGTCAGCCT
>OKVF01001061.1_pt1 | contig 24136 bp, 14 predicted proteins | sample 1604831 | NCBI WGS metagenome assembly OKVF01 (sample SAMN01760980, study PRJEB22395) | human gut metagenome
TTATTGGTATATTTCTATTATACCACATTGTCTAACAAAAGGGGAGCATTTCATTCTGACCGATCTGACGGGTATTTTTCAAATACCTTGAAATAGAGCCTTGCCCGATACCTGTCATTCGTGCAAACATATCCTGGCTGATGTTGTACTCATTCAGATAACGGGCAAGAGCATCACCAAAGGTGTCTGCCTCGATCATAAGGGAATTATTCGTGCCGTATACAAAGACCTTATAATCGTGAGGTTCTTCAATTTCGCTGAATAAAGCAATCCGAGGGATCAGGATATTACTACTCATAAGAAATCTCCGTCCTTTCCGTCGGACGGAGATACTCAAATGCACATAGTTATCCTGCCATTCGGTATAATCCGTCCGACAATCAAACATTACTCGTTCATTTGATCGCTCATTATTCAGTTTTCCATACAGTGATCGAGTAACCCTATCGCGCATTAGGTTCACTGTACAGAGCAAAAGTCCTAATTATGGACTGCGTACTCTATCATTATAAACCATAAGTTGCGAAAAAGCCAGTATTGAGGCGTTCCCGAACGGGAACGTTCACACATTCAAAAGCACCGTATTTCGCCGTTTTCTGATAGCTTGCTTTTAATCCCCCCTGGACTGAAAACTGATGAAAGCATAGTTATATTTGGGCTATTTTCACCTGATTTGGAATATCCCATTCGGGATAATTTTCACCTACTTTTCATTCTACGAGGCGATTTTTCATCATTCTATCACAATTAAGCGTAGAAAAAACGGTCTGATCTGCTCAGACCGCCTTTAAGCTGTATGCAGTGGCATACAATCTCAGCATTTGTTACAGCAAAGAAGAAATCCGCAAAGGCAATCATTGCAGACTATCATCTATTGTTATTGTCCAGTACACAGCAATCACCTCCATAAAAGTCGAAATAACCGATCAAGTCTGTATGGTACTGTATAGGAACAAACAAAAGCCGAGTTGTATGCTTGTCTGAATATTATTACACCGGAAAACCGGATATAATCTTGTAGTTATAAGAAAAGAGCCGTCACCTAACAGCTCTCTCGTCCTTATGAAATGGCATATATGATAAAAAATACTTGCGACTCTAGCGTGTTTTTTTGTCCGACAGATTTACACTGCATAGAAATGATGGATTCTTATACAGTTCGATTTATGATTAATAACAGCTTTGCCATTGCAGAAGGTGGAAATTATTCCGAATACGCAAAAAAATTTAACACGCATATTCATTCATTTTGGAGTATTTGTAGCGGTATAGAACCACTAGAAAGAACGGTACAGTGGTGCGAAAATAATACAACATCCAATCGAGTAGCAGTATTTAACTATGGTGCATCTTCAAGTTATATTTTGTCAGTTATAAATAGTTTAAAAACAATTGGATATATTCCATGCTTTATAAGTGACGTAACGAATATACGTTCCGCTATTAAACAAATAAAGAACTTGTATGATAAATTTACTATTATAGGAGCAAATGAAGAGTGTCAAAATTACTTTTATATAAAAGATGCTGTTACAGGAAAGACGGAAAAGATACCTACACTGGATAGAGATAGATGAACATGATCATATTACTATACAGATAAGACCGACTGCTTTCACAATCGGTCTTATCATAAACCATTTTATTGCTTTATTCTTCGTTCACACAGCATTTGGGGTTGATTTCTGCTTTAACTTTTAACCCACTGGGTTCAAAGTTGCTTATTCAATTCCTTCTTATTTCTACCTTTGCACTTATCCTTCGGTGTTTTCGGCTTTTTAGCGAGCCTTGCGGCATCACGCTTCATCTTAGCCCTTTCAAAATAGCAAGTCTTATCACGCTTGGGAGCGTTCTTCTTAGCTTCGATAGCAGCCTGATTCAGCTCATCGGTCAGGACTTTCAGCCTTTCCTCTTTGCTGTCTAGCTCTTCCTGCTGAGGAAACGGCTCTGCTACGATTTTTTGAGCTTCTTCATGATCGAGCCTGAGCTTTGCAAGGTCAGCCTGAGTGCGGTCAATCCTGCCATCAATATTATAGAGAGCAGATTCAAGACGGTTCAGGTTATGGGCAAAGCTCTCAATCAGCTTTGTGGTATGCGAAGCGGCACCACGCAGACAAGCCGTTGTACCGCCGCCCATAAGGTTGCTGTTGATCGTCACAGAAAGCTCAAAGCCCTGAAAACTACCAACTTTCACAGGAGTATCAGCATACTTAATAGCCAGTACAGCTTCTTCAAGAGCCTTAGCCGCTTCTTTTCTGTCGGTGTATTCTATCTCACCAATGGTGATTTTGAATACGGGCAGTTTTCGGTCGGGATCAATCGGGAGCTTGCGGAGTGCTTCACGATCAGTATGGAGATTATCGAGGATCGTAGAAAGCCGCTGTTCCTGTTCAGGAAAACGACCGATTCTGTCCTCCATTTCAAATACAGTGTTTCTATGCTCCGCTGCAAGTACCCTCAGCTCCTTCACATCGTTCTCAAGCATCAGCTTTTCTTTGATACGCTCATCGCCGGTACAGAGTGCCTTGATTTCGGAGTATGTGAGTGCCTGCTGATCCACATCTTCGCACTTTCTCGCAGGAGTTTTACTCGTCATAATCTGAGAAATGAACCTCTGCTTGTTCTCCAAAGTCTGATAGCTGTACGCATCAAACGTGCCTTTGGTGACATAGCGGAAAATCTGTACGTTCTTGTTTTCGTTACCCTGACGGATAATTCGACCGGCGCGCTGTTCCAGATCAGCCGGTCGCCACGGTATATCGAGGTCATGGACGGCAATCAGCTTCTTCTGTACGTTCGTGCCAGTACCCATCTTTGTTGTTGAACCGAGCAGTACACGGATTTCTCCGCTGCGGACTTTATCAAAGAGGTCAGCCTTCTGCTGTTCCGTTTTCGCATCATGGATATATGCGATCTCCTCCGCAGGGATACCCTTTGCAATCAGCTTGTCACGAATATCATCATACACACAGAAGTCGCATTCTTCTTCAAGGGATTCGACCTCAGCGATTGACTTCTTATCCTTAGCATCATCGGCATCTTCGCCCTCAACCTCGGCTTCTCCTGCTGCCTTATGCGGAACGCCCAAGTCGCAGAAAATAATCTGGGTGAACCTGTCCTCAGCCGTTTCAGCGTGGATACGGGCAACATTCTCAACACATCGGTTGAGTTTTGTATCGGGATTGTCCTCAAAGGACGGATCAATCAGACGGGGATCAAGACCGAGCTTTCGTCCATCGCTCGTTATCTTGAGCATATTGTCAATCGTAGGATCGACATTGCCGGCATTGATAGCATCGGCTCTGTCTGCCAACTCCTGAACAAGTTCCTGCTGGAAAGGAGTAGCTTCAACCTGAACAACCTGATAATCACAGTCAGGCACATCGAGTTTCAGCGTATCAGCGGTACGAATGTCCGCCACCTGCTTGAACATACTCATCAGCTCAGGCAAGCCGGTGTAGTTTGCGATACGGGTGCGCTCCTTGAAACCATTACCCGCAGGTTTTAGCTCCCAATCGGTTTTCTGGTCTCCAAAAACCGCAACCCAGTTGTCAAAGTGCTGTAAGCCGTGATCGCTCAGGAAGTCATATTCAAGGTAACGCATCATGGTATGCAGCTCTGTAATGGAATTGCTCAGAGGTGTGCCAGTTGCAAAGATAACGCCCTTGCCGCCTGTCTTTTCATCGAGGTATCTGCATTTGAGGAAAAGATCGAGTGCTTTCTGTGAAGCCGAGTTGGAAATTCCGGCTACATTCTGCAATTTTGTCGCCACGAACAAATTCTTGAACTCGTGGGCTTCATCGACGAACAAACGGTCGATACCGAGCTGTTCAAAGGTCAGCGTATCGTCCTGATTCGCTTTTTCGAGCTTGTCAAGCTGCTTCTGCAAACTCTTTCGGGTACGCTCCATAGCCTTGATCTGGAACTTAGAGCCTTCGCTCTTTTTCAGTTCCTCGATACCACGGAGAATATCGTCGATCTGGCTCTGAATCGTCATAACCTGTCTCTCCCTTGAAACAGGGATTTTGCCGAGCTGAGAGTGACCGATAATAACCGCATCATAATTGCCCGTTGCGATTTTTGCAAAGAGCTGCTGTCGGTTCGCTTTCTGAAAGTCCTTTTTCGTTGCAACAAGAATGTTTGCACCTGGGTATAACTTTTGAAAATCGTCACCGATCTGCTCTGTCAGATGATTCGGCACAGCAAACAAGCTCTTAGTACACAAGCCTAATCGCTTGCTTTCCATTGCAGTTGCGATCATTTCAAAAGTTTTGCCCGCGCCCACGCAGTGTGCAAAAAGCGTATTACCGCCAAACATAGCGTGTGCGATAGCATTCTTCTGATGATCATGGAGCTTAATATCCGAAGTCATCATCGGGAAAGAAAGAGCCGAGCCGTCAAACTCACGGGGACGGATACTGTTGAACAGTTCGTTGTATTTCTCTACAATAGCTTCACGGCGCTGCGGATCTTTGAAAATCCACGCCTTGAAAGCCTTGCGAATATCATCGGCTTTACGCTGTACTACACGGGTAGCATCAATATCGACTACACGCTTTTCTTTTGTATCGCCCAAACCGTCCGTAACCTCGATAGTCTTATATACCTTCGGTTCTTGCAGATTTAGGAGATGTTCAAAGATGTCATAGGCGTTCATCTTGTGAGAGCCGTACTTTTGTGTAGCAAGCACCGACCTGTCGGAAGATTTGTTGCTGACATGGAAAGAATTAGCGTGTACGGAGTATTCCACACCGATGATAGAACCCTTATTCCATCTTGCGGACGGGCTTGTACTGCGCTGATACTCAGGTGTCTGCAACAGCTCATACATGAACTGTTCGTAATACTTCGGATCAAGCCAAGCTGCACCGAGCTTTATATCAATATCTCCGGCTTTCAGCGGTTCAGGCATAGCCTGTTTCAGTGCTGATACGTTGATATTGAAATCAGGATCGTACTCAGCAACCTCCTCAGCTTCACGGAGCTTCTTGTGAATATCGCCCGACAGATACTCCGAAGCCGTCTGATAACCGTTCTCTGTATGGGGAATCTTGAAAATCGCCCCTGTCAGGTCACGCTTCAGCTCGTCCTCCGTCATACCCGTCAGACTGCTCATGTACTCAAAATCGACATGAGCCTTTTCAGCTACGGACAAAGTGAGAGCTTCAAGAGCCGTATCAACATGATCGACTGCTTTCGGCGGCACGATAGTACGCTTTGTGAAAATGTCAGACTTTGCTTTCAGCTCAGTCTTATCATAGTCCTTTTCAAGCCCTGCCACAAGGTTATACGAAACATCTTCCGCAAAGTAACGCTTGTTCGTCTGAGAGTGGATAAGTCCGAATTTCTTGTAAAAATCGTCATAAGTCACATTCAGCTTTGCCTGCAAATCCTTGATAACGCTGTCAGGCTTGTCAAGCTCCATTGCTTCGATCAGCTCACGGGTGAGGTCACGAAGCTCAATAAAAGCCTTGAAACGCTTGTGCTGCGCTGTTCCTTTATCGAAACGGAACTCGCAGGCAGCGTTATTTTTCTTGAAGAACACCTGATCATCAGACATAAAAAAGCTATAATTACGCAGATTGGACGGAATTTGTACCTGAACGCCGTCAGCGGTCTTTGCATACACATCTCTGCCACGCTCATGGCTGATCTCCGCAGAGAGCTTGCCGACAGCTTCATGGAGTGCCGATTTTAGATCAAAACCGTCCTCAGCAACAACCATAGTACCGCTGCCGTAGAGCTTGTTGCCCTCGACCACCGTACCAAGCACCATATCAGGGTGCTGTTCAAAATACTTGTTGATTGGCAGACCGTCAGCCGTTTCACCGATATGAACCCAATCGGGAATATCGGACATTTCGGCAAGTGATTTGCCCTCATGCTTTTTCAGGAAGATAATATCCGTGGTAACATCTGTTCCGGCATTATCGTGAAATGCACCGTTCTTTCCTCCCAGAAGTCGGATTGCTCCGATGAAGTCAGCCTTGTCAGCTAACATCTAGCGAGTGCTTTCATCACGCTTATCAAGTGTGCCTGCCGAGGTCACGAACGTCATGATACCGCCGTCTTTGAGTTTTGAAAGAGCTTCTGCAAAGAAATAATCGTGCAATTTGGTTGTATCGTGAACAGTATCACGGAAACCAAGCTCACCGAACGGGACATTACCGACCGCTACATCAAAGCTGCCGTTCTGAAAACGATTCTTCTCAAAACCCTGAATTGCAATATCCGCATCGGGATAGAGAGCCTGAGCAATTCTGCCCGATAAGCTATCAATCTCCACGCCGTAGAGCTGAGAGTTAGCCTGCATTGCTTCGGGCATTCTGCCGAAAAAGTTTCCGATACCCATAGCCGGCTCTAATACGTTACCACCCTCAAAGCCGAAGTTGCCGAGTGCTTCATAGATACCGTCAATAACCGTGGGGCTGGTGTAAAACGCATCATTGACCGTTGAACGTGCCTGAGCGTATTCCTGCGGAGTCAGCAGCTCAGAAAGCTCCTTATACTCTGCGGCCCACTTCTCATCATTCTTATCGAAAGCCTTAGCCAACGCACCCCAGCCGACATATTTCGACAGGGTTTCCTTTTCCTCTGCCGTTGCAGGACGCTTTTCGGCTTCAATCGCTTTCAGCGTTCTGATTGCATCAACATTGGCACGAAACTTAGACTTAGCACCGCCGTCACCGAGGTTATCATCGGTAATGGTGAAGTTATCGCCTTTATCGGGAGTAGGTGCAGGAACAGAGATTTCGTCAGTAATTGCTTCATCTGTATCGCTGATCTCAGGTGTGACCGTTTCAAGCTCCGGTTCTTTTGTACGCTCCAAGCTGTCAATGAAATGAAAGCTCATCAGCATATCGCCGTTATCGAGTCTGGAAGTCAGCTCACCGCCGTCAAATGTCCAGTTCTTCGCACGGTCAAACTCCATGTGGAGGTCTTTGCCCGTAGGTTCGCCGTTTTCATCGAGCTTTCTGGAAGTAAAATCAACGGTGCTTACGCCCGTGACGATTCTGCGTTCTCCGATACATTCAGGACGGAGATGATCGGTGATCTCAAACATCATGCCCGGCTTGATAGCCTTTTTTAGCTGAGACAGGTTCTTGATTGTTGGAATATCGGGCTTTTCGGTTTCAGGTGTGACCTCAGCCACAGGCTCAGGTTTTACGGGTTCAGACTTCTCTTTTTCAGGTTCAGCCCTGCCGATATACTCATAAAGACCGCTGCTCAGGAGCTTGTCATAGGAAATATTCTCCTCGATCTCAAAAGCACTGCTTCTGCGTTTGACCGTGCAATCGTCCGTATAATACGGCAAAGCACCCGTCAGTGCAGTAACCTCCGAAACCACGCCAGTAGCCTTGTTGCGAAATCGATCACCGATTTCCACCTTATACGGCTCTGCGTTTTCTTCCGGAGAGCGTTCCGCTTTCATAGCCTGCCACTTTGCCTGCTGTTCAGGGGAGAGATAGGTATTGCTTCTCAGCTTTGATTCGACTGCGGTTGCAACGTTGAACCACGAATGACGGAACTTCTCGCCATTCTCAAAGGAAAAGACAAGCCCCTTACTGTTGTAGTCAACAAGCGTGATCTTGCCGTCACCGCTATGACCGCCTGTTCCATACTCTTTTTTCAGAAAGTCAGCCAGTTCCTGCGTTGTGGGGTGATTCGACTGGCTTCTCATCTTTTCATAGAACTCCTGCACACGGATTTTACCGTCAACAAAGCCTGTCCCACGTTCAATTTCCGCATAGAGAGCTTCATAGACCTGAACACCGTCCACAACCGGGCCTGCGGAAAACTCAGATTTTGGCTTCTGAGGTGCAGGCTTTGAGGTTGTCAGAGGTTCGGGATCACCAAACAAAGAAAGCTGTTCACCCTCAATGTCGGGCTTCTCCCAAAACGGAACATCATCATTCACGCTGCGCTGAATCTCGTCAATGACCGCTTCATCGGTGAATAACGGCTTGTCAATGTCCTCCGACACCGCAGGAGCATCATCGACCGCCATAAGACCAAGTTCATAGGCTACGCCATCTATCTCCGCCTTATGATTTTCATAGGTGTCAATGGAGATAACACCCTCGGCATTGTCGATGATAACAGTAGCACCGAGGGACAGTGCCTTATCCTTGATCTCTTCAAGGCTTTCTGTATCGCCCTTGTATTTGAGTGTTACCGCAGGAACATCATTCGCAGGAGAAGAAGTATCAGAAATATCGGCGACATCGCTCATAAGGTCAACCGTCTGTTCGTCCTTGCCCGTGTGCCTGTCAATGACTTCATCGGGAACGGAAACAAGGTCAGAAAAGTCAAGCCCTGTCAAACCTTTCTCGATCATATCCTCGATACTGTCAAACTGCTCTGTATCGAATACTTCACCGTCAAATTCATGAGTGATCTTGAAGTCAACAAGGTCAGCCGTTACCTGAATAGGCAGCTCATCGTCTGTCAGCGTAGTAAACGCAAGACCTACACTATGCAGATCGGAGAAATCCGCTTCTTCACGGTACTCAGCTTCACAGAAATCGTTGATAAGCCACTTTGCCTTGTCAAGCGGAGTTTCAAATGTACGCTGAAAGTCCATGATCTCCACGGGCTTATCAGGATTATGCTCAAGCATTGTCGTTTGCAGGAGCTTCGGGAAAGTGGACAGCTCACGGTACGGCTCGATCTCCATCTTATCGCCACGGTTATAGATACCGCAGACAGGCTCACCGCCGTAGAAAAGCTCTCCAACCTTATCGCCGTCAGCGATAGCCAGTTTCCATGTGCCACGCTCCGTTTCGGCAGACTCGCAGTCAGTCCCGAAGAACTTGTCCACGACCTGCTGTAAGGTCTGGAGCTTCTCAGCTTCACGCTTCGGAGGGTTCAGCTCAAAAGCCTGTTCGATGAGGACGGTATATCCTGCTTCACGGAGCTTTGCAGAGTATTCGTCCTTGACATGAGCCGGAAATCCGACCATAGGCTGCCCGTTTTTGGAGAGCATACGCAGTCCGAGGACTTCTTCACCGATCTCCGCATTTTTTCCGTACATCTCATAGAAGTCACCGACCTTGCGGAGCGATACCGGACCTTTATCTTCGGGTTCAGCCTTTTCAGCCTGCTGTCCACCCTTGCTGATGATCTCAAAGCCCTTTTCCTCCATATCCTGCTGCCAGCCGTCATAGGCAAGCACATCGGAAGTGCCGAGCAGAATACCTCCGTAGTCGGGTGCATCAAGGCCTTTCAGCGAAATGCTTTTGTCACTGATCTTCTCTACCTCACGGCGAGCGCCGTCATACATGATAATATCACCGACAGCGAGATCGGACACCTTTGCGGTTTCGGGCTTTTCCTGCACAAGCTCCTTTTCACGGAAAAACTCAGGCATTTCCGTAAAGCCGAAGCTGTCACAGAAATACGCTGTATCCTTGCCGTCAACGGAAATGACGATAACATCGGAAACAGAAAGAGAGTGACCGAAGAAATCATCGGGACGGTCATTATTGAATTGAGCGAAAAGTCCTTCAAGAGTGGTATTGCCCTTAAATTCGGCAAGTTCGCCCTCATACATAAGCTCATAATCGTCCTTGTTGAGCTGTACGCTGTCAGCTTTCAGCCTGTCCATACTCTCAAAGCGGACACCGTGATACTTCTCACCGCTGGGCAACTGATAGATCTTGAATGTACCCTGTGCCTTTTCCACATCATCATAGGTGCGGATCGGGTGCTGTGCCTTGAAATCGTCGAAGATACGCTGTTCCTCAGCGGTCAGTTCAGAGTGAGCTTCAAGGAAAGGAACGAAAATGTCAAGCATTCTCTGCGCTCTTTCCTTATATTCCGGCTGATTGAACGGGTGCTGTGTATAGCCGAGGATACCCTGATTGTAGGTGCGGATATGGTCGATCAACGAACCGCCGCCTGTGCCTTTGCCGTCGCCAATGTCAAAGCGGCCGTCATAATTGAACTCCTCACCGTTGATAACAGCGGTAATACTGAAATCGGTCTTTTTGTACCAACCTGCTTTCAGCTCAGGGATATTTCTCTCTGAGTGTTGTTTCTCATCGAGGTATTCAAGGACAGCATTGCCGAGAGCAAAACTGCAATCAGGGTGCGCAAGTGCAAAATCGTGAACGATGTCGCTCTCGCTAACCCATTCATCGCCCTTATCCTTGCCAAAATGGAAGGACAGGCTATCCGGCTGCTTTTCGGGCTTTTCAGCTTCAAAGGTCACATTGTACTTGTGCTTTGCGATACAAGCAAAGGCTTTTTCGGTCTGGTCCTCGTCACCGAGAACATCAAACAGAGCCTTTTTGATACGGTTGAGCTTCGGGATATTATCGCCGTTTTCCCAACCGTGGAGTGCGGCACCGTCAAATGCAGAGATAAGCTCCTTTACCGTATCATCGGAAATATCGGGAATATCGTCCTTGATAAAATCAAGCACCGCCCAATATGCCAAGTCCTCATATTCCTCATGGATACGGTCGATGAAAGCCTGTCCGATCTCCTCAAAGGAAACGAAACACTCCATACCGCTGAAAGAACAAGTGATGCCGTCATCACCGTAGGACATATCCATAGTGTGACGGAGATTTTCGCCATAGTAGAATGTGCGGTCAGAGATCTTGCCATCCTCAAAGACAAACTCCACCTTATCCTTATCTGCGATATTATCAGAAGCGTGGATCATCAGACCGAGCGCAAGTTCTCGTCGAATGTCCTCGCCCTGATGAAAACGCTCCGCAAGTGCATACAGCTCTTTTTCGGGCAGATGATAGCCGAAAGAAGCCTTTTCGCTGGGCTGGTGCTTTTCAAGATAACCACGCTCAAACAGCGGAGAAGCCATATCCTCCCACTCATCGGAGGACAGAGTATGCTCCGCAAGGAAACGGGCAAGGTCAGCCTTCGGGAACAGCACTTCTTCCTCAGTGGGAACTCTGTTTGCGTTCTCACGGTCAATGACCGCCTGCTTATGGGCAGTCAGGAAGTCAGCAACATCGGATTCCTGCAATGCGTTATGCAGAATCTCGTCATACGCCTGAATATCCTCAGCCGTGAAAGTCTCGTCAATGCTGTCGATCTGTCCTCTTGTCACATCACCGACAAACATCGCCGTAATAGCGGCCCTCTGCTCGTCAGAAAAATCGTGTCCCGAAAAGAAGTCCGAAATCTCGATACTGCGGTCAAAACTCGACTTTGCTTCAAGCATATCCGTGAGCTTGCTGTTTTCGCCGTAGCGTTCAGCCGGAGCCTGGGCGATATATGCGTTCACAAGAGAGAGCATCTCGCCAAACTGTGCTTCATCGTATCTGCTGTCGAAGAAGTCAGCAAGATCAAGCTGCATATCCTCGACTGCAAGGCGGTGAACTACGGGCGAAAGTGCGATATTCTGCTCCATAGACAGACCGAGGTCAGCCATTTTGCGGAGCATATTTGTCTCACGGACAGCGTTCTCCAATGCTCTATGGAAAGCAGGAGCATTCTCCTTATCGACCGCAAATGCAACCTTGCCATCACGGACAACGGCGTGATAGCTCACGCTTGTTTCGAGGAACAGCTTGACCTTTCCGAACTGTTCAGGTGTGAGCTTGCTCATATAATAATGGGTATCACGGTTGGCGCGATAGTCACGATTGCCGACCTCCTGCGCCTTATCGAGACTTGCGAACTGCTTACGCATATTCACAACCTCGTCCCTGATGTTGTGGACAGCAAAGAGGTCAGCGTGAGAAACCGTCAGCGTACCCTTGCCGGACGGATAGACTCTGCCCGAAAACTGCATTCCACGGGCGTTCATGAACTCAGCCATTTTCAGCACAAGGTCACGGTCAGCGGAGAGGTACTCCTTGTTCGGAATATAACGATACTCCGCACTACCGAAGATGTTCTTTTCGGGCGGAGAATAAGGTCTGTTTGATTTGGTGGGAACAAGGTCGGGAGTGCCTGCGATACGCTTGAACCACTCTATATCTTTATCGTTGATCGCCATAATGACGGAATTATCACGGGCATAGGCATAGTAATTGATGCCCGATCTGTCAAGCTGTTCCTGCAATCTTGCAAAATCCGCAGCCTGGATCGTCACAAGGCTCTTGTCTCTGTTATCTGTTGCCTTGTGCCACATTTCGTTGCCGTATCTTTGCATATCTGTCTGCTGAACCTCCTTTTTGTCAATCTCATGTTCTGCTGCTTTTGGGATACCACGAAGCATATCATTCCAGTCTTTATATGTATCAGGGGTGATAACACGCTTCATGTCGGGGTACTGCTCCTGCAAACGCTGGGCAAATTCATTGCCTGCGGTGTCGTTGTCGGAGCATAAAAATACATTTTCAGGGGAAATATTGTGACGGAGCATCGTGTCAAGCACGATGTTCGGCTTCACGCCCATCATGGAAACGAGTCTGCAATCGGTCAGCTCTTTATCGTGCATTTGCAGATAGGAGAGCATATCTATTGCCGACTCAAAGAAAAAAGCCTTTTCTCCTGTGCCACGGACTACTTCAAAGCCGTGTCCTGCTGCCGAGCCTGTTGCAATGCCTTTGAATTTATGGTCAGTCGATGTGCCGACCTTTTCAGCACCGATCACTTTGCCCTGATTGTCATAGTATTTGAAAAGGACATTGCCTGTCTTTTCTTCCTGTGCGATACTTCCACCACGGACAAGAGCCGATACCATATCATAGTCAAGCCCTCTGGTCTTGCACAGGTACGCAAACACACGCCTTGCATTATCAGCTTCGGCAAGGGAAAGCTCCCTTGCCGTCTGCTGAACGGGTTTCGGTTCGTATGCGCGGGACGGAGTATAGGTGCGGTCGATGTGTTCACCTGTAAGTGCTTCGACTGCATCGGCAAAGCTCATGTCCATGTATTCACGGAGAAAACCGATATTATCTCCGCCTTTGTTTTCACTGAACCTGAACCATTGTCCACGCTCACCCGGACCGTTGTCCTTAATGTGCAGGCTATCGTGATCCTTCCACACATACTCTTTGCCGACTTTTTTCAGTTCAAAGCCGTGAGCCATGAGGAACTGAGGAAGATTGACAAATGCCGCCCTTTCTTTCTGTTCGTCAGTAATTCTCATCTATTATTCAAGCCCTGATTCTTTCTCTTTTTGGGTGTCTGTTCTCTCTGCTGAGGCTTCTGCTGTCCTCGACCGCTGATACGCTGTGCGTCACGCTGCATCCTGCCACGGGAGAAGAAAGCTCTCTGCGAGTCCTTCTTTGCGACTGTGACAGCGGACTTCTCGCCGCCGAACACCGCAGAGTGTTCCACGCCCTTTGCGGTCAGCTCTGCGGACTTCTTCCGAGCCTGCCCCTCGTCCATACGCTGGGTAAAACGCTCCTGCTTCGGGAGTGCCTTGAAAAAGTCGGGATTGACATATTCCACGGCTCTTTCGCCCTTGACAGCACTCTCGATCTGCTTGTAGGCTTCGGCATTCGCCTTAGATACCGTGACCGCTACCGTGTCATTCTTACGGACTACCGCAGAATACGGGATATTCTGCTTTTGCAGCTCTGCCACGATCTTCCGTGCAGTTCCAATAGGCTCAACACAGGTGTGCTTATCGTCCTTGCCGAGCGATGCATAGTATTCGGGATTGATCGTCTGATACTTGCCCTTTTCGCCCTTACCGCCGTTCTCCTGCGCCGCTTCTGTCCTTGCAATCCTACCGATAGAAGCATACATGACATCGTTAAGGGCAGGAACATCGGCTTTGGAAACGGTAATACCGACCTTATCCTCGCCCTTAGTGGCAGCGGAGAAAGGTATATCCGCTGCCACGAGTGCGGACATGACCTCAACCGCCTGAATCTCCGTCATAGTCTCCACATGGCGGTCATTTCGGGGAAGCTCCTTGTAATAATCGGGATTCACCTTAAAACCGCCGTCATCAGTCAGAACGGCATCGCCCTTGTCGAGCATATCCGACAGCCAGCTATCGACTTCGACTTCATCGTGCATATTGAGAAACTCAAGCTGACTTTTCATTTTGGCAAGCTCCTCTGCAGCCGAAGCACGGACTTCATCTGAAACAAAAGGATTATCCGCAAGGCTCTCCATATTTTTGATACCCTCAGAAAGCTCTGCCTTTGCTTTGTCAATGTCCTCCTTGCTGCCGTTGTTGATGATACCGTCGAGCATATTATAATCATCTTCCATCTGCATTTCTGCATTGAGAAGCGGCTGTTCACCGAGTTGGTCTGCCAGTTCAGCGACCTTTGTTTTGTCGAGTGTTTCGACTTCCTGTGCCGCCTGCACAGTACCCTCAGCAAGTGTGGGCATATCCATAGTGCCGTCCTGCGCCATCTGTCTGAGCTTGTCGCCGGTCAGCTTCATGGACGCATCAAGCTGATCGTTAGTTTGCTCCGCATAGTGCGTTTCAGGACGGGCGAGCTTCATGATCTTATCATCAAGCGCCGTGATACGCTCATTCACGCTTTTAAGCTGTTCGGAGAGCTTATACTTGTCCACTACGTTCGTGGCAGGATCGTTGTATGTAGTGAGGATTTCCTGTTTTTTGGCTTCAAGAGAAGCCTTCTTATCGCTCAGGCAATCGACCGTTGCACCGTTGAGTCGTGTCATAGCATCGGCAAAGGCTTCACGACGCTCCTTGTTTAAGCCAATGGAAAAGCTCTTGATCGTATCATTGAGAGCAACCACACGGTTCAGTTTATGTTCGATACGATCACGCTTGGCGGTCAGGGTGTCGATTTTCTTCCAGCACTGTTCAATCTTCTGTTCACGCTTAGAGATTTTCTGCTCACGAATAGCCGAGATACGCTTTTCATTTTTCGTAATAATCATGCGGACACCCGGCAGATTTCCGACAGTCGCTTTGAGCATACGATTCGTATCTTCGAGCTTGTCAGCTTTAGCAGACAGAGCTTCAATTTTCGCCTTGTTGCGGTCGATCTTGTCGGTCTGATTGGCGATCTTTTCATCAAGGGAGTCGATACGGCTCTGATGATGCTCCGCCTTAGCGTTCAAAATAGGAAGAAGTTTTCCCGACTTCTGAGTGCTTGTCTCGTCCTGCTGCTGTTCCTGTGCCTGAGCCTGTTTTCTGCGGAGTTCTTCCTCCGCATCAGTCGCAGGCTGTTCGGCGGTACGCTTTTCGTCATTATCCTGTACGGGCATAGGCTACCTCACTTTCTGCGCTTGACGATGATGATGACCGCTGCGGTTACTGCCGTAACAACGGCACTTCCGATGATGATAAACTTCTTCATGGTCTGTACTTCCTTTCTCTTTCTTCGGTCTGAATGATACGCTCCTGTTCGTCACGCTGTCTGCGTTGGGCGATCTCAGACAAATGTTTATGGGCTTCTCTTGTAAAATGGTCATTGGCATGACGGCGCTGATAGGCTTCATACTGCTCTGTAAATGTGGGAACTGTATCCGCCGTCTGCACAGGTTCGGCAGGAGCTTTCTCCTGTTCCTTTCTGCGCTCGTACTCCTGAATATCCGATACTGTCCTGCCGTTCAGTGTATGGATACGTTCAAGCTCACGCTGGAGCGTGACCTTATCGCAGAACCAGAAGTTGACATAGGTCTTGCAAAGTGCAAGCTGAATCTCATCGGGACGGGACTGCAATGTGCCTATCGTGGTATTCAGCACCTCGGCAACCTCTCCCAAGAGCCGATAGTAGCCGTCAGGCTCACCATACACTTGCAGCTCACGGAGCAGTGCTTCATATTCTCCCGACTGTGCTTTTGCGATAATTTCCTCGACCTGTTCCTTGAAACTGCCGTCAAAGGTAAGCACCATTTCAGCATCACCGAATCGGGCAGAAAAAGGAATACCTCCTTTGTCGAGGGCTATGCAGATTGCCTGTGCCTTATCCGTTTCAATGCGGATAAATTCTTTGTTGCGGATAGCGGTAATATCCGTTCCTGCGATGTAGGAAAAGTCCGTCATGGAGCGATCATCTCCCTGATCGTGTCGATAAGGTCGGTGTTGGTGCTGTCTGCATCGTACTCCATTGCATACGCACCGCATACATTCTCCTGAATACGGCGAGGGAGCGATCTCAGTTCACGAACGGGAGTGCCGATGAGCTTTGCCACATTCGGGAGGTCTGCAACTGCAAGCGCCTTATTCACAAGGTCATAGAAACGTGCAGTCTGCGAGCTGTCCATGAGAAACTCATAGACGATAGTCTGCTGAGTCTCATAGTCAAGGCTGCGGAGCGTTTCGGTGGTGATACCCGTGGACTTTGCGACCTCTGCAAGCTCAATGTAGATAGAGCCTTTCTGCCACAGATTGTCGAGGGCTTCAAAGACAGCCTTTTTGTCCTCATCGTTTTTCACGGCGACCTGTTCAAAAACTGCTGTCATGCTGTTTTTGATCTCATCGTCCATAGCGGAAATGCTGTCCTCGGAGACACCGAGGATCTTTGCGACTTCCGCAAGCTGTTTGTTATCCATTCTTGCTACCCCTTTCTGTTTTCCACTGATAGTACATCTTCCCATTGTACGGATTCTCCACGATCTCAGGGCGGACGATCGACTTTTTGCCCTTAGATGTGTAGCTTGTGGACTTGCCGTCAAGCAGTCCCTTGACCTGGGTATCGGAAAGCTCCACGCCGTACACCTTTGCGATATTCATACCGCACTTGCCCTTGCAGTAGTAACCGAATTTACCCTTGACGACCTCAGCACCGCACTTCGGGCATTTTCCGATAGGCTCATTACCGCCGTCAGAAAGAGAAACAGACTTATCCACCGAACCGTATTTACTGCACATTTCAGTGATGAACTGCGTAACGCCCGACATAAATACTGCTTCGGGCAGACTGCCGTGTTCGATCTGCTGTAACTTCGATTCCCATTCAGCGGTCAGCTTTGCAGACTTGACTTCATCGGGAACGACCGTCACAAGCTCCTTGCCCTTATCCGTTGCCCTGAGCTGTTTGCCGACACGCTCCACATAGCCATTTTTCACAAGTGCTTCAATGGTCGCCGCCCTTGTAGCAGGAGTGCCGAGTCCCTTTTTCTCCGTGTCCTCGTCATAGTCCTCATTTCCGGCTCTCTCCATAGCGGAAAGAAGTGTGTCCTCGGTATAAGACTTCGGAGGAGAAGTGAAGTGTTCGCCCTTGCTTGCAGCAACCGTGAAGGTCTGTCCCTCAGATACCGCAGGCAGCGACTTTTCCTCATTCTTCTTGTCGGACTGCTTGGCATAGGCTTTCCAACCCATTTCAAGCACCGTGCGGCCCGTTGCCGTGAACTCCGTACCATTGCAGATACCTGTCAGCTTGACAGCTTCATACTTGTGTGCCGGAGCCGTTGCACAGATCAGCTTTGTGGCGATAAGGGTAAGGATATTTTTCTCGCCGGACGGCAGAGAAGAAAGGTCAGCCGTAGCGATACCGCTTGTGGGTATGATCGCATGATGCCCTGAAACTTTGCTGTTGTTGATGACCTTTGAAATATCGGGAGTATGCGAGATACCGAACCCGAAGTAGGTATCACAGAGCTTTGCCACATCGAGTGCTGTCTGTGCCATATCATCGGACAGGAATTGACTATCCGTGCGAGGATATGTAACGAGCTTGCCCTCATAGAGTGACTGCGTATAGTCGAGTGTCTGCTGTGCCGTATAGCCGAAAGCCTTGTTCGCTTCTCTTTGGAGCGTGGTCAGGTCATAGAGCTTCGGAGCTTTATCGGTCTTGACCTCACGCTTGACCGAGCTGATAGTGACCGTGTTGCCGTCACAGGCAGAAACAAGCGTATCAGCGACATCTTCATCGTCAATTCTTGCAGAAGAAAGAATGAACTCACCGCAGTTGAGGTCTGCCGTGTAATACTTCTGCTTGATAAACCCATTGACCTCCGCATCACGCTGAACGATCATTGCAAGTGTGGGTGTCTGCACTCTGCCGATATTGAGCTTACCGCCGTAACGGACGGAGAACAGCCGAGAACCGTTCATGCCTACAAGCCAGTCAGCCTTTGCTCTGGCATAACCTGCATCGAACAGGCAGTCATAAGTGGACATAGGCTTCATATTTTTGAGAGCTTTGCGGATAGCCGATTCCTCAAGGGAAGATACCCACAAACGCTTCACAGGTTTGCGGCACCGAGCCATATTATAGACATAGCGGAAGATACATTCGCCTTCACGGTCAGCGTCCGTTGCACAGATGATCTCTGTTACATCAGCTTTGTTCATTAGGCTTTTCAAGAGATTGTACTGTGCTTTGGTCTTGTCAGTCACGGTAAACTGCCAATGTTCGGGGAGCATAGGGAGCTGCGAAAAGCTCCATTTCTGCTCCCAGCCGTTGCCGTAGTCATTCGGGAGCTTCAAGCCGACAAGGTGTCCGACACACCATGAAACGATGTAGCCGTTGCCCTCGGTGTAGCCTTTCTGCGTGTTTTTCGCACCGACCACGGAGCTGATTGCACGAGAAACGGAGGGCTTTTCGCCCACGATAAAAATTGACATTATTTCATTCCTTTCGATTTCTATTTTCCAAATTCTTGATTTTTTCGGTTTTGGGAAACAAAATTGATTTGCCAAATATTTTCTCCTATTTTTTCTCCTGAATTGTTGACATTTCTCCTAAATAGGAGTATAATATAGGAAAACAAGAATTTAGTAGTAGGAGAAAAACAATGCGAAAATTCGATTATTCAAAATTTGAAAATTGCTTGTGGGATAACGAAATACTCCGCTATCTCGCCCAGATACATGAACACAAGGGCAGACAAGAGCTATTTTCCCGTCAGAAGCCCGTTGAATTAGAAAAACTTACCGAAGTTGCAAAGGTTCAGTCCGTGGAATCATCTAACCGTATCGAGGGTATCATAACAACAAGCACCCGTATCGGTCAGATTGTCAAGGAGAAAACCACACCGAAGAACCGTGATGAAAAGGAGATCGCAGGATACCGTGATGTTCTGAATACCATTCACGAAAGCCACGATTATATTTCCATCACAAGCAACATCATTCTTCAGCTTCACCGTGACCTGACTAAATACTCCGAATCAGGCTTAGGCGGTACTTATAAGATCACGCAGAATTATCTGAAGGAGACTCGCCCCGACGGTTCTGAATTTATCCGCTTCACACCTGTTCCTCCCTATGAAACTGCACCTTGTATTGAAGCGATATGCGAGAATTATAAACAGGCTACCCAATCCGAGAAGATTGATCCGCTTCTCCTTATTCCTGTTTTTATCCATGATTTTCTCTGTATCCACCCGTTCAATGACGGAAACGGCAGAATGAGCCGACTTCTGACATTACTGCTTCTGTACCGAAACGGCTATGAAGTCGGAAAGTATATCAGTATCGAGAAGCATATCGAAAAAACAAAAGGTGCATATTATGACGCTCTGGAAGAAGCATCAAAGGGCTGGCATGAGGAAACTGACGATCCTACGCCATTCATCAAATATATGCTGGGCGTTGTGCTTGCCTGCTATCGTGAATTTGAGGAACGGGTGCAGATCATAGGCGAATCTACCGCTATTGAGATCAAAGGCGGCAAGCCGAAAAGCGTTGCTGTTAAAAGCAAAGCCTATGACATCGTTAAGGCAGCGGTAGACACAAAAATCGGAAAGTTCACCAAGAAAGAGATTGCGAATATCTGCCCAAGTATCAGCGAAAAGTCAGTTGAAGCTGCTCTCAGAAAGCTCGTCGATGAGCAATACATTGAACGTCACGGAATCGGAAAGAACAGCTTTTATGCTAAAGTTTCCTCCTAAAGAGTTTGGTTCTCCTAAAAACGTCGTGCTTTTAGGAGAAAGGACTTGTTAGGAGAATAATTAGGAGTATCGTATCCAACCTACCAAGCACATTTCCCATCATGGGGAGTGTGCTTTTATTCTTCTAACAACAGCCAGTAAAAATCTTCTTTTGTGAGATTGCAGTATGTCTTTCGGCTTTTTTCTTCTTTGCGGATATACCCTGCTTTGAGAAACGCATCACAAATTTGGTCAATTTTCGTTGAGCCAGCATCAATCACATAGATCAGATCGGTCTTATAAAACGCTCCGTGGCGGAGCATCCAAATCAGCAGCGTTTCGATTTCATAACGAGAAATGCCACGAATTTTAATACTGCTCAAAGGAGCGTACTTCCTGGCAGGAGGCGGTGTGACATCTTTCTTGACACACTCCTTATTCTCCTTCATCGGCAAAGGCTTCTCTATTTCAGGAGGTTCGTCAGGAACTTCTTCGCTGATATTATGCTCTTTGCCAAGGTCATAAGGAGTTACGACTACACTTGCAGGAGCAAGACAGCCGTCATCAGGCTCGTCCATATTATCGTAGAACCTGTAATCGTCCTCATCATCGTCAGAGCCAATGCCGTTCTCGTCCTCATCGCCGTACTTCTCACGCATACGCTCATTGACTTCGCCGCTGCACTCACCGAGCTTATAGGCTGCGAAGGCAATACCGCCCATAACACCGAGCTTCACGATACCCTTGATGATCTTCTTTGCGTTCATAATAAATGTTCCTCCATGATCTTAGTATTCTACGGGATCGCCGTAGTTGATTTTCTTGATAGATTTGATGTTCGCTCCGAGGTCAAGACCGTTCCAGTTGTAGTAACCCCAAGAGCCTGAAAAAGCCACGCAGGACGGTAAATTGTAATCATCGTAGATGAACTCCACGATACATTTACCGCTGCCGCCGAAGTTGTGATACTTGCCCTCACCATCATCGGCATAGCCTTTGCTGTCGCATTGCTTGACCGTGAACTGCGTCCCGTTTTCAAGTTCAATGCAATATCTGTCGCCGTCTAAGCCGTAAAATAAACCCAATGCCGTGCAATAGTCACCGTATTCATCACGGCGGATACCCGTATCGGTAATCGGATCGACAATAGAGCCGTAGATAGCACCAGATGCAGGTTGAACTTTCAAGCCGGAGACCCTTTCTCCTGCGAAACAGCCAGTCCAGCCGTCTTCATACGGAAACTCATAGATCACTTCCACCGTTTCCGTCTTGCCGTCAGCACTTGCGGATTTTATGGTATATCCGTCCTGTGCTTCCTCAGAAAGAACAGGCTCGACCGTCACAGTGTACTCCGTACCCTCACGCAGACCTGTTATGTAGCATAGGTCATTTGATTTGAACTCAAAGTACATATTATCTGCATAGGCATAATTATCGTCATGAGCCGTGCAACTCACATAATAATCACGGTCTGGTTCGGAGTCCCAAGTGACTTTCAGGCAGGAAACGGAAATAGTCGATACATTCAGGTTATCCGCAGTCAGCTCAACCGGTTCCGGTTCTGCCGGCGTGCCCGAAAACTCTATGATAAAGCCCATAACAAGGCTCAGAGCTTTCCGATGAAATTCAGTATCAAACATCTTCATCACGCTCCTTTTCCGATCTCAGGAGCGTTTTCGTCAGCAGATACGGCACTCCGAACAGCAGACCGAGTATCGCTGTCACCGCCAGTATCACAGGCAGATGTTCTGTTATGGCTGAGTAGTCTATCACGGTTCTTTTCCTCTTTCTCCTTTGCCTTCATCTCCTTGACGAAGGCACGGTATTTCGCCGTATATTCATAGGACTTGCCAAAGATATTGACTGCCGCCTTATACAGCATCGGCTCATGTTCCTCGATTATCGCAAGTTCCTCATTGATGTGTTTACTGAAAGGACAGCCTACACAACCCGTTCGCCGCAATCCATATTCGGTATAGCACCGAGAGTGCGTAACGCCGAACATTTCTTCATAGTCACGCTTGTCGCTGTCCATATACCAAAAGATCGGACGGAAAGTGTTGCACCCCTTTGACTTACACTCGGAGAAACAGGTCTTATATGCCGCCGAACGGATACCGCCCTCGGATTGTCTGATACCTGTCATATCAAGGTCTGCATCAAGCTCCTTGACAATACGCTTTGCCGGCTTCTTTTTGGAATACTCACAGCACTTATTGAATATGGGGAAATCAGGCGGATTTGCCATGATAAACTGTTTCAGATAGCGGTTGCGTTCTATGCTGAATCTGCTGATTTTCTGATAGCCGTCCTTGTCGGAATATCGCTCACCGCACCACCATTGGAGTGCGGTCTTACACCGAGGATATTTCTGTAACAGGACTTCAAGCGGTTCATCTTCCCACTGGAAACCGTGAGCCTGCAAACGCATCATCTGTTCGGAAACATATTTCGACAGAAAAGGAACACCATACTGCTTCACACAGGTCGGGATAGGCTTATCTGGCTTGACACGCTCAATGGTGATACCGTATTTCTGTTCAAGGAAGTCAAGATGCTCCTTTGTAGCGGAGTATTCAAGTCCCGTATCTATCCAAAAATACTTGACCTTTCCGTCCTCATCGACCTTGTGGATCATGTCAAGGACAATATCGCTGTCCGAGCCGCCGCTGATACTGCATACGGGAGTATACGACCGCATCAAAATACGCTGTGCCTTGCAAAAGGCAGTATAAATGGTGTAGTTGTTGTTATCGGCACAGGTTTTCAGGAGTTCTTCATTCATCATGAAGCCCTCCCAAGATGTGAGCGATCACATCAACCGTCCAGCCGTTGCCGATACATTTATATCGCTGGGTATTGGAAATGCCAGCCGTGTAGTTATCGGGAAGTGTCTGCAAACGCTCCGCTTCAATGGGCGTGAGCTTGCGGATAATGTAGTCGCCGTCAGGCAGGTCAATCTTATACGGACCTGTTTTCGCGCCTTGACCGCCGCCGTTTGCGGAGAGCGTGACGGACTTTCCACGCACAGAATAAATACGCTGTCCCTGTCCGCCCTTGCCGTAATGACCGACACGGACGGGAGTGCAGATCAGTGAATCCTTTTGCACCGTAGTCAGGCAGTTTGATTTGCCGTCCTCACGCACTTCAATGTGCTGTTCGGTATTTTTGCCGTCAACATACCGACCACGCTGGGCGGCGCCCATCGGCATAGCGACCGCAGTTGTTCCGCCGTTGAAGTCCGAATTTTTGATAATTGTCGCTTCACCATACTTATGATAGCCAGCCATGACAGTACGGGACTTGTCCGTATCCTGATATGTATTGATCGGGATAGGCTCTGCAACCATAGTCCGCTGCTTGCGTTCTAAAGTGTTATACAGCACCGCGCCGTTATAGGAGGAAGTCATGCAATAAGACTTGTCCTGCCACGGCAGACCGCTTTCAAGCACATCTTTGAGAAGGATACCCTTATCAGCAAGAAAAGAAGAAAACGGGATATTCGTCCAGTAACATCTCTTGCGGTTCTGCGCCGATACAAGCGCGGAGTTTATCATAACAGGCTCTACGCCGAGTTCCTTGCTTATCTCGTCCTTGATATTCTGATGTACGGAGTAGTTGTTTTCGTAGAGGAAGTATCTGCACCCACTCTCACGGAGCGCCCTCACATACTCCTTAAAAAGCCGGAATCCCTCGCCGTTGCAGTCAATCTCTCTGTCCTTTTTGGCAATGCTCCAATAGGTGCAGGGAGAACCGCCGAGCAGAAGGTCATAGCCCTTGAACTGCGTGAAATCGCCGTCATATACATTCCCGTGATGAACGATTACGGGGAAATTACGCTTTGAGACCGTGACAGCGTACCTGTCGATCTCAAAGGCATCATAACATTCTACGGGTATGCCTGCCCTGAGCAGAGCAAGCATACCGCAGGAAATGCCGTCAAATAGGCTTAAAACTTTCATTAGACAAATTCTCTCTCTTTTCTCATTGTCTTATGTTGTTTGTTCTGTTATCAGGAACTTTGAATCCACTGGGTTCAAAGTTGGTCAGGATTCGTAGTAATCCTCACAAAGATCGTTATAGTTCTCCTGAAGCTCGTCAAACTCATCGCAGAGCTTATCGTACTTCTCCTGAATTACGGTCTTTTCGTGGGCAAAGCTCGCCTCAGCGGTCAAACTGCCGACAAGCTGTCCGGCATCAAAGCCACGGAGAAACCACTTCTTTCTCACACCCTCGACAGCCCTTGCGGTAATGCCTGCAATTTCTGCGGCACCTGCCATCGCTGCTACGCATACGCCGATCTTCTTCATCTTTCCCATTCTGTTGTCCTCTCTTTCTTAATCTTCATCGTCCTGATGATCGTAGAAATTCATATCATCATCGTCCTCGGTGATCTCAGTCTCATCTTCATACTCAGGCTCGAACTTGACCGCAGTTTTATTGCCGCCGTTCTTTTTCT
>OKVF01001069.1_pt1 | contig 23948 bp, 22 predicted proteins | sample 1604831 | NCBI WGS metagenome assembly OKVF01 (sample SAMN01760980, study PRJEB22395) | human gut metagenome
GCTTGTACTCTAAGCATTTGGGCAGCAGTTCTTAGAAACTCTTACATCACGTACGTGGCAAATGAACCGAACTGCCATGAACTGCGGCGTCCCTAGAAACAAAAGGAGGAGAGTATGGTAAAACCAGACAATTATCGCAAGGTGCCAACACCTTGTTATATTGTAGATGAGAAGTTATTGCGGCATAATCTGGAGATCCTGCGCCATGTCTGTGATGAGACAGGCTGTAAAATACTGCTGGCGCAGAAGGCATTTTCCATGTATTATGAATACCCGCTGATCGGCAGATATTTAAACGGAGCGACAGCCAGTGGCTTGTATGAGGCCAAGCTTGCCTATGAGGAACTGTGCTGTAGGGAGATTACAGATATCACCGGAAGCGCCAAACATTGTGAGAACCATATCTTTTCTCCGGCGTATCCTGAGAAGGATATGGACGAGATCTTGCAGATATGTGACCATCTGGTATTCAATTCTTTTGCACAGTGGGAGAAGTATAAGGCGCTGGCAGCAGGAAAAGAATGTGGGATTCGTATTAACCCGGAACATTCCACGCAGGATCATGCAATTTATGATCCCTGTTCGCCCGGATCAAGACTGGGTGTGACAATCGCAAATTTTAAACCGGAACTGCTGGAAGGAATTTCAGGGCTACATTTTCACTGTCTGTGTGAGCAGGATGTGGATGCACTGGAAGAAACACTGGCAGCAGTAGAAGAGAAATTCGGAACTTATCTGCCACAGATGAAATGGCTTAACTTTGGTGGTGGACATCATATCACCAGAGCAGACTATGATGTGGATAAGTTAATCAGAATCATCAAAAGAGTACAGGACAAATATAATCTGACAGTCTATTTGGAACCGGGGGAAGCAGTTGCTCTCAACGCAGGCTTCCTTGTAACGACAGTACAGGAAATCATTGAAAATGGCAAACAGATCGCGATTCTTGATACTTCGGCAGCCTGTCATATGCCTGATGTCATTGAGATGCCCTACAGACCGCCTCTATGCGATTCAGGAGAAGCCGAAGAAAAGGCATATACCTATACTTTAGGAGGTCCAACCTGCCTTGCAGGAGATATCATAGGAGAATACTCCTTTGATACACCACTGCATATCGGGGACAGACTGGTATTTGGCGACATGGCAATTTATTCTATGGTAAAGAACAATACCTTCAACGGAATGCCATTGCCTGATATCATTGCATTACATGAGGATGGCAGTTGGGAAGTAGTCAAGCACTTTGAATACGAGGAATTTAAGAGAAGAGTGTAAATGAATTTCTGTGATATTCCAGTAATCCTTCTTTCTGCAATTTGGACAACTCCGCAGACATAGCGCTTCGCTCCACACACAGGAAGTCAGCCAGTTGCTGCCTGTCATAGGGAATGGTAAAAGACAGTTTTCCCTGACGCAGTGATTCGGCAGACAGATAGGAAAGCAGCTTGTCTCTTGTGGTACGTTTGCTCATATGCGTAATTTTTTCATTAAATAATAAAACCTTTTGCGCCAGCGTTGCGACCAGATTACGAATGATCAGGTTGTGATGCTCGCAGGCAGAAGGACATACAGCGAGAATCCGGTTGACATCCATCCACAGAATCTCACAGTCCTCACTGGCTATGACACTGATATTCAGGGCAGCAGTCTTGGACGCAGCGAAAGATTCTGCAAAGGTGTCGCCCGGATTTATTTTTGTCATGATATTGCGGTGTCCCCAGATGTCCTCCTGTACGATCAGGGCACTGCCTGAAAGCAGCAGTCCCATAGAGTCTGTATGCTCACCGGCACGAAAGATATAAGTATCTTTGGCTTTGGAGGCTTTCACAGCATTGACACAATGCAGAATAGCCAGAATCTCGTCTTCTTTTACTCCTGCAAAAATCGCAGAGTTTTTTAATAAAAAAATGTATTCATCCATAAAATTCCACCATAAAAAATACAAACTTGTTAGATTTCCAACATACACGTTGCAATTATTATACTATAATGCACTCATAAATACAAAACATAAACAATTTTTTTGCAAATTACAGAAAGGATGAAGAGAAATGAAGAGAAGAGTAATCCATATAGATCAGGATAAATGTAACGGTTGTGGTGCGTGTGCATCTGCCTGTCATGAAGGCGCTATTGGCATGGTAAATGGCAAAGCCAGACTCATGAGGGATGATTATTGTGACGGTCTGGGAGATTGTCTGCCAGCCTGTCCTACCAATGCCATTACTTTCGTAGAGAGAGAAGCAGCACCTTATGATGAAGCCGCAGTACAGGCGAATAAAGCGGCACTCCAGGCAGGCAAGGCAGTCGATGCAGCTTTTGCTCCCACAGTGTCCCGTCTGCAGCAGTGGCCGGTACAGATCAAGCTTGCACCGGTTAATGCACCTTATTTTAACGGTGCTCAGTTGCTGATCGCAGCAGATTGTACCGCATATGCCTATGCCGGCTTCCATGAGAAATTCATGAAAGGACATGTTACCCTGATCGGATGCCCCAAGCTGGATGCAATTGACTATTCTGAGAAGCTGACAGAAATCTTTTGTAACAACGATATTCGCAGCATCAGCGTAGTCAGAATGGAAGTCCCATGCTGTGGCGGCATGACCTATGCAGTACAGAGGGCGATCGCCAACAGTGGCAAAGACATTCCATGTAAAGTAACTGTGTTGTCGATCAATGGCGACATTTTAAGCGAATAATTGATATAATAGAAAGGTAGGATTTATGGACAATAAAATGTTTTGTTATCAATGTGAACAGACTGCGGGCTGCGCAGGATGTACAGGTTCTATAGGTGTCTGTGGTAAGACCGCGGATGTGGCACAGCTTCAGGATGAACTGACAGGAGCTCTGATCGGGCTGGCACATGCTGTTGAGAATGCAGGATATTTACCTAAACAGGCTTCCAGAGCGATCATTGAAGGGCTGTTTACCACACTGACTAATGTAAGCTTTGATGAAAAGGCGATCACCAGACAGATCGAGCTTACCCACGCTGCAAAGGATGCCATATCACCTATGTGCGCTTCCTGTGCGTCTCCCTGTGGCAAGACAAATGATTATGACTTGAACAGAATATGGGGAGACAATGAAGATATTCGTTCCCTGAAATCGCTCATTTTATTCGGATTAAAAGGTATGGCTGCCTATGCATATCATGCACTGATGCTTGGTCTTTCTGATGAAGAAGTGAATATGTTCTTCTGCGAGGCACTCTGCAAAGTTGATACAGAGGACACCATGGAGACATTATTGCCTACCGTCATGAAGGTAGGAGAGATTAATCTCAAGTGTATGGCATTACTGAATCAGGCGAACACGCAGACTTATGGTAAGCCACAGCCTACCACTGTTTCCCTGCATGTTGAGAAGGGACCATTTATTGTAGTAACCGGTCATGACCTGAAGGATTTGCAGCTTCTTCTGGAGCAGACAGCAGGAAAAGGCATCAATATTTATACCCATGGAGAAATGCTGCCGGCTCATGCATACCCTAAGTTAAAAGAATATCCTCATTTAAAGGGTAACTTTGGTACAGCATGGCAGAATCAGCAGAAGGAATTTGACAATCTTCCTGCCCCCATTCTGTTCACAACGAACTGTCTCATGCCACCCAAGGCAAGCTATGCAGACAGAGTCTATACAACAGAAGTAGTGGCGTTCCCCGGTGCGACTCATATTGGGGAGGACAAAGACTTCACACCCATAATCAACAAGGCTCTGGAGCTTGGCGGTTATCGTGAGGAACAGAGATTCCACGGTATCAATGGTGGAGAAGAAGTGACCACAGGATTTGGCCACGATGCGATTCTTGCCAATGCAGATAAGGTAGTGGAAGCTGTGAAAGCAGGTGCAATCAGTCATTTCTTCCTGGTAGCAGGCTGTGATGGTGCCAAGCCCGGACGTAACTACTACACAGAGTTCGTGAAGCAGACACCGTCAGACAGTATTATCCTGACACTTGCCTGTGGCAAGTACCGTTTCAACGACTTACAGCTTGGAGAGATCGGTGGACTTCCAAGAATTATGGACATGGGACAGTGTAATGATGCTTATGGTGCAATTCAGGTGGCAGTCGCTCTTGCAGGTGCATTTAACTGTGGCGTCAATGAATTACCATTATCTTTTGTACTTTCCTGGTATGAGCAAAAGGCAGTCTGTATCCTGCTGACTCTGCTTCATCTTGGAATTAAAAATATCCGTTTAGGTCCATCCCTGCCGGCATTCCTTTCACCGAATGTATTGCAGTATCTGGTAGACAATTTCCAGATTGCACCGATTACAACACCAGAAGAAGACCTCAAGGCACTTCTTTCAAGATAATATGAAAAAGGTTCGGCAAATTAAACTGCCGAACCTTTTTATGTCATAGGAACAATAATTTATACTTAATAAATGCAGGCTTCTTCTTCACCCTTTAAGACACGAAGTGCGCCCTGTGCAAGTGCAAGAAGTTCATCTTCACCAGGATAGATCACGAAATCAGCAATCCAGCCGCACATCTTCTGCAGAGCTTCGCAGGTAAGCTTATTGTAGGCAATACCACCTGTTAAGATGATCTTGTCAACTTTGCCTTCCAGAACGCAAGCCATAGATCCGATGTCCTTTGCTACCTGATAATGGAATGCATCCAGAACCATTTTTGCTTCTGCGTCGCCGTCATTAGCCCTCTGAGTTACTGTACGTGCGTCGTTTGTGCCAAGGTATGCGTTGAAACCACCGTTACCTACTAATTTCTTGTATACTTCCTTCTCGGAGTATTTGCCGGAGAAGCACATCTTAACCAGAGCACCTACAGGAACTGCACCGGCTCTTTCAGGAGAAAATGCACCGTCACCGTCAAGGGCGTTGAATACGTCTACAACCTTACCATTCTTATGGGCACCTACAGATACGCCGCCACCCATATGAACAACGATCAGGTTCAGGTCTTCATACTTCTGACCGGATTCCTTTGCATATCTCTTGGCAACTGCCTTCTGGTTCAGGGCATGGAATACACTGGTTCTTGGAAGCTCAGGGCAGCCGGAATATCTGGCTACAGGAGCTAACTCGTCTACAACGACAGGGTCAACGATGAAAGAAGGAACACCTAATTCATCACCGATTTCTCTTGCAAGGATACCACCCAGGTTGGATGCGTGCTGTCCCTGCTTGCCGATACGCAGGTCATTAAGAAGATCATCAGTTACCTTGTATGTACCGCCGGGAATTGGTTTTAACATACCGCCACGGCCTACAACAACGGATAACTCTTTCATATCGAAGTTCTTTTCTTTTAACAGGTTTACAATAATGTTCTTACGGAAATCCTTCTGATCTACGATAGAAGCATACTGTGCGATCTCTTCTGTAGAATGTCTCAGAGTTTCTTCAAATAATAATGTCTCGTCTTCGAATACACCGATCTTGGTGGATGTGGAGCCGGGATTGATAATCAATGACTTGTATGACATAAGTAAATCCTCCTTATTTGTTTTTCTTTAATTCTTCTGCAACAACTGCTGCAAGTGCGATAGAGTACAGCTTAGTCTCACATGTATCAGAACGGGATGTTAAGATAACAGGAGCAGCAGTACCGGTCAGAATATTACCATTCTTTACTTCGCACAGATGTGTCAGAGTCTTATATACAAGGTTACCTGCATGGATATCCGGGAACAGAAGTACATCTGCATCACCGGCTATCTTACGGTCTGAACCGCCCTTATGCTTTGCAGCTTCTTCATCAATAGCCATATCCAGAGAAAGTGGTCCATCGATAACGCAGCCTGTGATCTCGCCGTCATCATTCATTTTTGTCAGAGCCTCAGCATCTACTGTACAAGGCATCTTTGGATTCACAACTTCTACAGCAGCCAGAGGAGCTACCTTAGGGTTAGGAATACCGCAAGCGTGGCAAACTTTAACGGTGTTGTTGATGATAGCAACCTTATCTTCCAGAGTAGGATATGTCATAAATGCTACATCAGATAAGAACAGAAGGCGGTTGATGCCTTTTACTTCGAATACACATACATGGGAGAGAGGTTTGCCTGTACGCAGACCAACTTCCTTATCAAGAACGCTCTTTAAGAAGTTCTTTGTGTCGATCAGACCCTTCATGTACATATCAGCCTTGCCATCATGTACCAGGCTGACTGCTGTGTGAGCTGCGGCAACGTGATCCGGCTCATTTACGATTTCATAATCAGACAGATCCATATTCATAGAAGCAGCTACTTCTCTGATCTTTGCCTCATCACCGACCAGAATTGCATCGGCAATGCCTTTTTCCTTAGCGGCCTGTACGGCTTCCAGAACGGGAGCGTCTTCGGCAACAGCTACAGCGACCTTCTTTTTATCGCATGCTGATACCTTTTTCAGTAAATCATCAAATCCTTTGCTCATTTGAAACACCTCATATTTCTTTCTATTAACATAGTTTTGGTTGGAAATGTGTCCAACCCACTTGTTAAAATAATAACACTATCACAGTGTAAGGTCAAGGAAAGCTTCATAATTTGTTTACTTCTTAAACATTGAATTTATCGCATAAATCTGTTACAATGTGGTTTGAGTTTTATGTAGACATCAGCTATAGTGTTTTAATATATGGGGGCTATGGCAATACTAGAAGTGATTGGAGTCGGAAATGAATATAATTAATAAGGTATTCGGTACACATAGTGAACGAGAGCTTAAGAGGATCGAACCCATTGTAAAGAAGATCGAGAGCTACAGAGACGCAATGGGACAGCTTACAGATGATGAACTCAAGGGTAAGACTGCAGAGTTCAAGAAGAGACTGGCAGAGGGTGAGACTCTGGATGATCTGCTTCCTGAAGCTTATGCTGTTGTGAGAGAGGCAGCCAAGCGTGTATTGAATCAGGAACATTATAGAGTACAGTTGATAGGTGGTATTATCTTGCATCAGGGGCGTATCGCAGAGATGAGGACCGGTGAAGGTAAGACCCAGACAGCGCTTCTTCCTGCATATCTGAATGCACTGGAGGGCAAGGGTGTACATGTTGTTACAGTTAACGACTATCTGGCTAAGCGTGATGCTGAGTGGATGGGACAGGTTCATGAGTTCCTTGGACTTAAGGTTGGCGTAGTACTGAATGATATGAAGCCTGAGGAACGTCGCGATGCCTATAACTGTGATATTACTTATGTAACCAATAACGAACTTGGGTTTGATTATCTGAGAGATAACATGGTTATTTATAAGGAACAGCTTGTACTTAGAGATTTGCACTATGCATTGATCGATGAGGTGGACTCAGTTCTGATCGATGAGGCGAGAACACCGCTTATTATTTCAGGACAGAGCAGTAAATCCACCAAACTTTATGAGGTATGTGATATCCTTGCCAGACAGTTGAAGCGTGGTGATGATGTCGAGGATATGTCCAAGATGGACATTCTCATGGGAATCGAACAGGAAGAGACCGGTGATTTTGTTGTCAATGAGAAGGATAAGATCGTGAACCTGACCGCAGAAGGTGTGGCCAAGGTGGAGAAGTTCTTCCAGATCGACAACCTGGCTGATCCTGAGAATCTGGAGATCCAGCACAATATCATATTGGCTTTGCGTGCACATAATCTGATGTTCCGTGATAAAGATTATGTAGTAAAAGACGATCAGGTCATGATCGTTGATGAATTTACAGGACGTATCATGCCGGGCAGACGTTATTCTGATGGTCTTCATCAGGCTATCGAGGCGAAGGAGCATGTTAAGGTCAAGAGAGAAAGCAAGACACTTGCTACTATTACTTTCCAGAACTTCTTCAACAAATATGACAAGAAGGCAGGTATGACAGGTACGGCCGCTACAGAAGAGAAGGAGTTCCGTGATATTTATGGTATGGACGTTGTTACGATCCCTACGAATCTGCCGATTGCCAGAAAGGATTTACAGGACAGCGTATATAAGACCAAAAAAGAGAAGCTCAATGCCATCGTGGCAGCAGTAGAAGCCGCACATGAGAAAGGACAGCCGGTACTGGTTGGTACGATTACGATTGAGGCTTCTGAAGAGATCAGCGGAATGTTGAGAAGAAAAGGCATTGAACATAAAGTATTGAATGCAAAATTTCATGAACTGGAAGCAGAGATCGTTGCAGATGCAGGTCAGCATGGTGCAGTTACTATTGCTACCAACATGGCTGGTCGTGGTACAGATATTAAGCTGGATGCCAAGGCAAGAGAAGTTGGTGGTCTGATGATCATCGGTACTGAAAGACACGAATCCAGACGTATCGATAACCAGTTGAGAGGTCGTGCAGGCCGTCAGGGTGATCCGGGTGTATCCAAGTTCTATATCTCTCTGGAAGATGATCTGATGCGTCTGTTTGGTTCCGAGAAGCTGATCAGCATGTTCAATACACTGGGTATTCCGGAAGGTCAGGAGATCGAGCATAAGATGCTGACCAATGCCATTGAGAATGCACAGAAGAAGATAGAGAGCAACAACTATGGTATCAGAAAGAACCTGTTAGAGTACGATCAGGTTATGAATGAGCAGAGAGAGATCATTTACGAAGAGCGTCGTCGTGTATTGAACGGCGAGAGCATGAGAGATGCGATCTACAAGATGATCACTGATATTGTAGAGAATGCAGTTGATACAGCAATTAATGATGACATGGATGCCGAGGAATGGAACTTTAATGAATTGAACTCTCTGTTACTTCCTATCGTTCCAATCCAGCCGGTTGCACTTTCCCGTGTGACCAAAAAGACCAAGAATGGTCTGAAGCATCAGTTAAAGGAAGAAGCTGTGAAGCTCTATGAGAGTAAGGAAGCTGAATTCCCTGAACCGGAAGCAATCCGTGAGATCGAACGTGTTATCCTTCTTAAAGTCATTGACAGAAAGTGGATGGATCATATCGATGATATGGAGCAGTTACGTCAGGGTGTAGGCTTACAGGCTTATGGTCAGAGAGATCCTCTGGTAGAGTACAAGATGAGCGGCTATGAGATGTTCGATGCCATGACAGAGAATATCAAGGAAGATACAGTCAGACTGCTGCTGCATGTTAAGGTAGAGCAGAAGGTAGAAAGAGAAGAAGTTGCCAAGGTAACTGGTACAAATAAAGATGATTCCGTGCAGAAGGGACCGATCAAGAAGGAAGTTAAGGTATATCCTAATGATCCATGCCCTTGTGGAAGTGGTAAGAAATATAAGCAGTGCTGCGGAAGAAACTCATAAAGGTGGTGAACGCAATGGTAGAACTCGACCAGATGAAACAGGAGTTACAAACATATGAAAGTCCATTAGCGGAAGTGAGGGATTCACTTTGACCTCGCTGGTAAAGAGAAGCGGATCGAAGAATTAGAGCGTGAGATGGAAGATCCCGGATTCTGGGATAATGCAGATCGTGCAAATAAAAAAATGAAAGAGCTGAAGAATCTCAAAGATACAGTAGGCGAATGTAATGGCCTCAAGACTCAGTATGAGGATATCGAGACTCTGATCGAAATGGGATATGAAGCAGATGATGCTGAAATGATCCCTGAGATCAGAGAAGAGCTGGATTCTTTTATTGAAAAGTTCGAAACACTCAGGATCAGTACACTGTTGTCAGAAGAATATGATAAGTGCAATGCCATTCTCAAGTTGAATGCAGGTGCAGGTGGAACAGAGAGCTGTGACTGGGCAGGTATGCTGTACCGTATGTATACCAGATGGGCAGAACGTAAGGGCTTCACCATCGAAGTACTGGATTATCTGGATGGTGATGAGGCCGGAATCAAGTCAGTTACTTTTCAGGTAAATGGAGAGAATGCGTATGGCTATCTCAAGTCTGAGAAGGGCGTACACAGGCTGGTTCGTATTTCTCCTTTTAATGCTCAGGGCAAGAGACAGACTTCCTTCGTATCTCTGGATGTTATGCCGGATATCGAGGAGGATCTGGATGTAGATATCAACGAAGACGATCTGCGAATCGATACTTATCGAAGCAGTGGTGCTGGTGGTCAGCATATCAATAAGACCTCATCAGCGATCCGAATTACCCATATCCCCACCGGAACTGTTGTACAGTGTCAGAATGAACGTTCTCAGTTCCAGAATAAGGATAAGGCAATGCAGATGTTGAAGGCGAAGCTGTTCCTTTTAAAGAAAGAAGCCAATGCAGAAAAGCTTTCTGATATTCGTGGAGAAGTTAAGGAGATCGGCTGGGGCAATCAGATACGTTCCTACGTTATGCAGCCATATACCATGGTAAAGGATCACAGAACAGGTTTTGAAACCGGAAATGTGGATTCTGTCTTGGATGGTGCATTGGATGGATTTATCAATGCGTATCTGAAATGGAAGAGCACAGGTGGCAAGCCTGTTGCGGATACAGATATGGAATAAAAGAAAAAGATTATGCTGTGTGAAAACAATTGCAGCATAATCTTTTTCTTTTTATAGTTCTAAATTTGTTTATTTCTGCATGCCATCAGGTCAAGATAGAAGTTCGTACTGGTCATATTCATATATGGAATGATCCATAACAGACCGATACCACATGTGAGGATACCAACAAACATCCATGGAATGAAACTGAGATCTAACAGGAAGTAGCGCATTTTATTACCCTTCATGACTTTAATACTCTTCTTGAGAATGTCCTTTACTGTGTAATTCGGGAAGTCCAGCATCATATAGAATACAGGGGTAAAAGCCAGTGTGATCACAACATAGACCATCATACATAACAGGGTAACACTGTACATCATTGCAATTTCATCATAATCAGTTAAAGAAGTAAGGGGGTACTTCCAGGTCAGAATATCGGAAGGCAGCATACATACAGCATTGATGATTACCAGTACAAATTCGATTTTGATCGCTTTATCCGGACTATGCTTAAAACAGTAGAAAATATCTCCTACACTGCACTGCATCCCACAGGCTGCTTTTAGATAGAGAAAACTGACTCCGGCCTGCAGGATTCCTGCGATCAGTTGAACGATGAAGGTTAAGATATAATAAAGAATATTGCTTAATGTGTCTGTGCCGGGTATCATCATAGATAGAATACCGGTAGCAAAAAGCACCAGAAGTTCCTGAAGTATCAGGGCACCGATCATGGTACCGTATTTACCCTGCAACTGCACTTTTGCAAGACGTTTTAGTTCTCGAAATGGTTTATAATTTGGCATAATGATCTCCTACTTTCATATTTATGAACAATAATTATTATGTTATCACTTTTTTACGGATAAAACAATTCTTTCTTGAATGCCTTTGCAGGATTGGGTATAATAGAATTACTGTTTGCACAGTAACATAATATGAAGGGCAGGAACATAATGGATATCATACTTAAACTGAAAGATGAATTAAATGTTGAAAAATGGCAGGTAGAAGCTGCTGTGAAATTAATAGATGAGGGCAATACGATTCCTTTTATTTCACGATACCGTAAGGAAGCGACAGGGTCACTGAATGACGAAGTGCTCAGAAATCTTTACGAGAGACTGACATATCTGCGTAATCTGGAAGACAAGAAGCAGCAGGTACTTGGAAGCATCGAAGAACAGGGCATGCTTACCGATGAATTAAAGGAGAAGATTCTGGCAGCAGAGACAATGGTAGTGGTAGAAGACCTCTATCGCCCTTACAGACCAAAACGTAAGACCAGAGCAAGTGTTGCAAAGGAGAAGGGACTGGATGGTCTGGCACAGACCATTCTGGCACAGGAGACAACCAGACCTCTGATCGAAGAAGCCGAGAACTATGTCAGTGAGGAAAAAGAAGTTAAGAATGTGAAGGAAGCCATTCAGGGGGCACTTGACATTATTGCAGAGTCTGTTTCTGATAATGCAGATTACAGAGCCTATATCCGTGAAGCAACCTATAATGAGGGCAAGATCACCAGTCAGGCAAAGGATGAGAAGGCACAGAGCGTATATGAAATGTATTATGATTTCGAAGAGCCTGTAAATAAAGTTGCAGGACACAGAGTTCTGGCATTGAACCGTGGTGAGAATGAGAAGATTCTGACGGTGAAGATCGTAGCACCGGAAGAACAGATCATCCGCTATCTGGAGAAGAAGGTCATTACATCAGATAATGAGAATACGACACCGGCATTACAGCAGGCAATTGCAGACAGCTATAACAGACTGATCGCTCCGGCAATCGAGCGTGATATCAGAAATGAACTGACAGAAAAGGCAGAGGACGGTGCGATCACTGTATTTGGCAAGAATCTGGAACAGCTTCTGATGCAGCCTCCAATTGCAGGCAAGGTAGTACTTGGATGGGACCCTGCATTCAGAACAGGCTGTAAGCTGGCAGTTGTAGATGCTACAGGAAAAGTACTGGATACCAAGGTCATTTATCCTACAGCACCTCAGAACAAGGTAGAGGAGTCCAAGGCAGAATTAAAGAAGATCATTAAGAAATACAATGTGAATCTGATTTCTGTAGGAAATGGTACAGCTTCCAGAGAATCAGAACAGGTGATCGTAGAATTGTTAAAAGAACTGGATACACCGGTTCAGTATGTCATTGTTAATGAAGCGGGAGCTTCTGTATATTCAGCAAGTAAGCTTGCAACAGAAGAGTTCCCCAACTTTGATGTGGGACAGAGAAGCGCAGCTTCTATCGCCAGAAGATTACAGGACCCGCTGGCAGAGCTCGTTAAGATCGATCCCAAGTCCATCGGTGTTGGACAGTATCAGCATGACATGAACCAGAAGAAGCTGGGTGAAGCGTTACATGGCGTTGTAGAAGATTCCGTTAATAAAGTCGGCGTTGACTTAAATACGGCTTCTGCACCTTTGTTAGAGTACATTTCCGGTATCAGCAAGGCAATTGCGAAAAATATCGTAGATTACAGAGAGACAAACGGCAGATTTACCAACCGTAAACAGCTTCTTAAGGTAGCGAAGTTAGGACCCAAGGCATTTGAACAGTGTGCAGGTTTCATGCGTATCACAGATGGCGATAACCCTCTGGATGCAACCAGCGTACATCCGGAATCCTATGGTGCAGCGCAACAGCTTCTGGAGAAACTGGGACTTTCCATGGATGATCTCAAGGACATTCAGAAAAAGGCAGCAGCACAGAAGTCCAGGCCGGCACCTTCCAAGCCAAAGAATAAGAAGCCGGACAAGAATAAAGTAGTGATCCGAAATACCAACACAGCCATGGGTAAAGCTCTGGCAGCAGCTATGGGCGGCGTATCCCTGCAGCAGGATAATGTAAAAGAAGCACCTGCACAGGTAACAGAAACTTCTTATACCAGTCTGGAACGCAGAGTTAAGGATAAGAAGAAAATGGCAGAAGAACTGGGTATTGGTGAGATTACTTTGACAGATATTCTTAAGGAATTGGAGAAGCCTGCCAGAGATCCGCGTGCAGATATGCCTGCACCGATCCTTCGAAGTGATGTACTGGATATGAAGGATCTCAAACCGGGCATGATCTTAAAGGGAACTGTCCGTAATGTTATTGACTTTGGTGTATTCGTAGACATCGGTGTACATCAGGATGGCCTGGTGCATATTTCACAGATCACGGACAAGTATATCAAGCATCCATTAGAAGCAGTCAGTGTAGGAGATATTGTAAATGTAAAAGTTATGGATGTTGACTTGACAAAAAAGAGAATATCCCTTACTATGAGACTTGATAAATAAAATATAAGGTTATTCTTCGGGGTTGGGTGTGATTCCCTACCGGCGGTATAGTCCGCGACCCATGTTTATACATGGCTGATATGGTGCGATTCCATAACCGACAGTACAGTCTGGATGAGAGAAGATATTGGATAGTTTAGTTCATAGTGAAATGAATGGATACCCCGAATTGTATTGGATGAGATACGATTCGGGGTTTTTTAACTTCCATACCGAGAGGAGAATTTCCTTACAGAGAAAAGGAGATTAGAACAACAATGAAACAATTTATCACGAACATCATGGAAAACGTAACTTTTGTAATGGAATTTCTGGGGCTGGTAGCAGCACTGGTCATTCTGGCAGTTATCGCAGAGAAGCTCATCAATAAGCATAACGGCAGTGAGGGTAAAATACTTACCACCAGAAAAGTCGCTATGGTCGGCATGTTCTCGGCGATTGCCGGTATCTTAATGATCCTGGAGCTTCCAATGCCTTTTGCACCGTCTTTCTACAAGATAGATGCCAGTGAATTACCTGTACTGATATGTGGATTTGCATTTGGTCCGGTAGCCGGTGTCCTGACAGAGTTTGTGAAGATTATCATTAAACTGTTCCTGAAGCCGACTTCTACTGCATTTGTAGGTGAGCTTGCCAACTTCTGCGTAGGCTGCTCCATGATACTTCCCGCAACGATCATTTACCATGCAAGGAAGAAAAAGACAACAGCAGTGATCGGATGTACAGTAGGAACAATTGTAATGACAATTTTCGGAACACTTTTCAATGCAGTATATCTGCTGCCTACTTTTGCAGTTATGTTTGGTATGCCTCTTGATGCACTGATCGGTATGGGAACAGCACTCAATGCGAATGTGACGGATGTATTTACTTTCGTAGCCTTCTGTGTAGCACCTCTGAATCTGATCAAAGGAGCAGCGGTATCTGTCCTTACATTTGTATTGTACAAGCCGTTAAGCCCAATCTTAAAGACCTCATGGGAAGCAGTAAGTCCAGCACGTAAGGCTTCTTCACAGAACATTTAGAAAATATGATATTCAGTAAGGAAAAGGTGAACCTTTTAAACAGGGTTCATCTTTTTTTATTTTTCTGAAGAAAAAATAAACTATATTTCGTTATAGTGTATGGATGGTTATAAATGTTTAAGTTTCTTTAAGCTTTCCTTAAAATTGTTACGAAATTAACACAATCAGGAAATGCTGTGCTATGATAACACTCAGAAAAGAGGGAGGGTATATGGATAAAGTATTAATCGAAATCAAAGACATGCATAAAATTTATAATCCGGGTGAGAATGAAGTACGCGCTTTGGATGGTGTAAATCTGACCATCTGTGAGAATGAATTTGTAGCCATTATCGGACATTCTGGTTCCGGCAAGTCTACATTGATGAACATGCTGGGCTGTCTGGATATACCGACCAGTGGAACTTACAGACTACATGATATTGATGTATCAGATATGGACGATGATGAATTGTCTGATGTACGAAACAGAGAAATCGGATTTATCTTTCAGGGATTTAATCTGATCCAGAATCTGACAGCGTTGGAAAATGTAGAGCTGCCACTTGTATACAGAGGTGTAGGTAAGAAGGAACGCAGAGAATTATCCCTGAAATCTCTGGATAAAGTGGGACTTTCTGGCAGACTTGACCACAAGCCCGCACAGATGTCTGGTGGACAGCAGCAGAGAGTAGCAATTGCCAGAGCGATCGCACAGGCACCGCCCATTATACTGGCAGATGAACCAACGGGTAATCTGGATTCCCATTCGACGGGTGAGATCATGCAGATATTGAGAGAGTTACACAGAGAGGGCAGAACCGTTATATTGATCACGCATGATAATGAAATTGCACAACAGGCAGATCGTGTCATACGTATCAATGATGGAAAAGTAGTAGAAGATACGAACAGATTGAAGCAAAATGAGGAGGAGAGACATGAAGAAGCGTAAAAAGAAAGTAATCAAGATAGTAGCAGGAGTTCTTGTAGTAGTGATAATTGCAGGAATTTTCATTGGCAGTCGTAATCAAGGAACAACAGCAATTCCGGTTTATACACAACAGGCATTCACAGGAGAAATCAGTTCAGAACTGGATACCAGTGGTACAGTAAAAGCGGAGAACACGATTACATATTTTGCACCGACTGGCACGAAAATAGCAGGTGTTCAGGTACAGGCAGGAGATGTTGTAAAAAAGGGTGACATGATGGTCTGCTTTGATGAGGAAGCACTTGCATATGCTCAGAAACAGAGCGAATTGGAGCAGAGAATCAGTGCAACAGATTATTCTGCCACTGTACAGACCAATCAGGAACAGCAGGCGAAACTGGCACAGGCACAGTCAGATATTGCATCATTGGAAATACAGAAGGAGAATTACGAGAAATATATAGATGATCTGACCAACGGAATCACTGATGTAACAGCGCTGCGTAAAGCAGATTTGTATGCAGACATTTACTCTGTAGAGAAGGAAATCAACAACTATGATCTTGCTATGCAGACTCCTACAGAAGATACGGATATGGATGCTTTGCTTCGCAAGAAAACAGAAAAGACAAATGAACTCAATAAATTACAGAACGAATTAAGCATGCTCTCTGATTATAAGACATCTTATGGCTGGGAAGATTTACTGACTCAGGCAAAGAAGGATCTGGCAGATGTAGAGACTAAGTTGCAGGAAGCCAAGGCTGATAAATCCAGTGCAGAAGCATCTATTGTAAATGATGGTAAGATCGCAAGTTCACAGTTATCTCAGGAAAAGACAAAATTAACAGTGCAGGATGCACAGAACAAATATCAGGAAGCACTCAATGGCATTGTTGCAGAGTATGATGGTGTCGTAACAGATCTGTCCGCAACACAGGGGGCTACTGTACAGGAAGGTACACAGCTTCTGGTACTGGAAAGTTATGATGAGATCTGTGTGGAATTCCAGGCTTCCAAATATGATCTGGAGAATCTGGCAATCGGACAGAAAGCTGTGATAGACATTTCAGGTAAGGAGTATGAAGGAACCGTGACCAAGATCAATAAGATGGCAACGCCTAATTCTTCCGGCGTTCCAATGGTAGCAGCCAGAGTACATATTGACAATCCGGACAGTAATGTATATCTGGGGATTGAAGCCAGACTTAAGATCACAACAGCACAGAGACAGGATGCTCTGTTAGTACCTGTAGAAGCAGTGAATATTGATAATGACGGAAACTTCTGTTATATCATTGAGAATGGTGCATTAGTAAAGAAATATATAACCACAGGAATTTCCTCTTCTGACTATATTGAAGTAACAGATGGACTTTCAGAGAAAGAAGAAGTAGTTACGTCTGCTGTTATGGACATGGATCTGGAAGAAGGTATGGAAGTGACACCTATGTCAGAAACAGAAACCAATATGATGGATATTGCACAGTAGTTTCAGTAGGGAGGACCAAAAATGTCAAAAATATGGGAATATATTAAAATTGCACTGATGAATATCAGAAGCAATAAAGGGCGTTCCTTTCTGACCATGCTGGGTATCATCATAGGTATTTCGTCTGTTATTCTGATCGTATCCACGGGTTCCGGCGTAAAAGGCGGAGTCAGTGGACAGCTTAATGACCTGGTAGGCGGCTATGTGCAGCTCTACGCAGATAATGATGAACAAAATTCTGATTATATTGAATTTACGGATGAGGATCTTGATGTTATCACAGAGAAGATAGATCACATCAAGGGCGCTACTGATATGTGGATGTTTAATGGAGCACAGACTCAGAGTACGAAAGGAACCTTTGATACTGCGGTGACTTTTGGAAATGAATCATTGCAGTATTACAATACGGCGCCGATGCTCAAGGGACGCTATTTTAACAGGAGTGAGTATCAAAAAGCCAGCAAAGTATGTGTTATAACAGAAAAAGGCGCAAAGAAACTGTTTGGTTCTACAGATGTCCTTGGACTGGATGTCAGCATGAATCTGTACGGTATCACACAGGAATATACGATCGTAGGCATTAGAAAAGACAATGATTCTGCTATGAAGGGCATGGTATTCAGTTCAGGTGATGTAGAATTGGAGATCCCGACTACCGTACTGGAATCAGTTTATGGTTATTATACTGAGAAATTCACTTCCTTCTTTATTTTCTGTGATTCCACAGAGTATGTAAAAAGTGTAGCAAAACAGGCGAAGAATCTTCTGGAAGCACGTTACAATATCAGAGGCAAAGATTATATACAGATGTATGACTTTGCTACCTCGCTGGATGAAATTGACGGCGTACTTAATTATGTAACGATATTTGTCGTACTGGTAGCAGCTATATCTCTGATCGTAGGTGGTATCGGCGTTATGAATATCATGCTGGTATCCGTTACCGAGAGAACCAAAGAAATCGGTATCCGTAAGGCATTAGGGGCAAAGACCGGGTCTATCCTGTTCCAGTTCCTGATGGAAGCAGTTATTATCACGCTGATCGGTGGTCTGCTGGGTATTGTGATTGGTATCGCAGGAGCAAAGGGCATCTGTTCTCTGCTTGGTGCGTTTGGTCTTGGAACGATCACAGCCACAATCGACCCCGTTGTCGTACTGGTGGCAACGGCATTCTCTTCACTGGTAGGTATCTTCTTTGGAATCTATCCAGCCAGAAAAGCAGCGAAACTCAGTCCTATCGAGGCGCTGCGTCATGAATAATTGAATAAATTTTTCACTCTATCTCCCCGAGGCTTGCACTTTGGGGAGATTTCGTTATAATATAAGTAATCTACAAATAACACAACGAAGAAGGGGAATTTATGGAGCTTGAGTTTGACGTGAAGGTAACACCTTCTGTAATGTATGATTATTTGCTGCACCACACCTATTCCGGTATGTCAGGTATTATTGGCACTGTTTTTGGTGTTTTTTTGATTATGGCTTTTATTGCGACGAAATATCCGATTTATCTGATCGCAGGAATCGTTGTGTTCGGATACCTGCCGGCAACTCTGTTATTAAAGGCACATCAGCAGGTCAGCATGACGCCGGCATTTAAGGAACCGCTGCATTATCATATGACGGATGATGGGATCAGCGTATCACAGGGAGAAAATGAAGAACAGCAGTCATGGGATAGCTGCTATAAGGCAGTTTCTACCAGAAGCAGTATCATTTTATATACTTCCAGAACGACAGCCTCTATTTTTCCGCGTAAGGATCTGGGAGAGAAGGAAGAAACGCTGATCAGGATGATTTCGACTCATATGCCGCCCAAGAAGGTCAAAATTCGTTTTTAAATTACAGAAAGACATGGTAACAATATGGTAATAGAAACATGGAGTCCCAAGGAGACATTTGCCATTGGTGAGAAAATAGGCAGAGAGGCAGCACCGGGGCAGGTTTATACATTAAACGGCGATCTTGGTGTAGGCAAGACCGTTTTTACACAGGGCGTAGCAGCAGGACTTGGTATTAAGGAACCTGTAAACAGCCCGACATTTACAATCGTACAGGTATATGAAGAAGGCAGACTGCCTTTTTATCATTTTGACGTATACAGAATAGGCGATATCGAAGAAATGGAAGAGATCGGCTATGAGGATTATTTTTACGGCGAAGGGTTGTGCATGATCGAATGGGCACAGCTTATAGAAGAGATTATACCTGAAAATGCCAGACACATTACGATAGAGAAAGATCTGGCAAAAGGCTTTGATTACCGGAGGATTACAATAGAGTGAAAATATTAGCATTGGACAGCTCAGGACTGGTAGCCTCTGTAGCGGTCATGGAAGACGACAATTTAATTGCAGAATACACAATGAATCATAAAAAGACCCATTCTCAGACACTTGTGCCCATGATGGATGAGGTGCGTAATATGACAGAACTGGATCTTGCCTCAATAGATGCCATAGCAGTGGCAGCGGGACCGGGGTCATTTACGGGACTCAGGATCGGTTCTGCTACAGCGAAGGGGTTGGGGCTTGCACTGAACAAGCCGATTATTCCTGTACCTACGGTAGATGCACTGGCTTTTAATCTGTATGGAAGCAGCAGTGTGATCTGTCCCCTGATGGATGCACGCAGGAACCAGGTCTATACAGGACTGTATGAATTTGTGAAAAAAGTAACAGACTTTGAAATGAATTGTCTGTTGCCGCAATGTGCAGTAGATATAGCTGAGATCATAGACAAAATCAATGCTCTGGGAAGAGATGTGATCTTCTTAGGGGATGGTGTGGCAGTTTACCAGTCAGCTATTGAAGAAAAGATAACAGTTTCCTACAGCTTTGCACCGGCAAGCTGCAACAGACAGCGTGCGGCCTGTGTAGCAGCGCTGGGGGCACGACTTTATAAGCAGGGAATCGTACAGACCGCAGAGGAACATACACCGGATTATCTACGGCTGTCACAGGCGGAAAGAGAGAGAAACGAGGCAGCTAATGGTCATTCGTGAGATGCAGCAACAGGATGTAGATGTGGTAACAGTACTGGAGGCGGCAAGCTTCTCACAGCCATGGCTTCGGCATGATTTTGAAGAAATCCTGACCAATCCGGACAGATTCTATTTTGTTGCCGTAGAAGGTGAAGAAGTGCTTGGTGGATGTATGCTGACAGACATAGCAGGAGAAGGTGACATTTCCAATGTTGCTGTAGCTTTGGAATATCGCAGAAAAGGGATTGCACATGCATTGCTTGAGCATCTTGTACAGTTTGGCAAAGATAGAGGAATCAGGGACTTTACATTGGAAGTGCGGGAGCAGAATGTTGCAGCACGTGGCTTGTATGAGGGACTTGGTTTCAAGTCAGAGGGTATCAGACCCAATTTTTATGACAGACCTAAGGATAATGCAGTTATTATGTGGCTGCGACAGACAGAAAGGATATAGTGATACATGCTGGATATATGTTTACTGGGAACCGGAGGCATGATGCCCCTTCCCTACAGATGGCTGACTTCCCTGATGGCAAGATATAACGGAACGGCTATCCTTATAGACTGTGGTGAAGGTACACAGATTGCCATGAAGGAGAAAGGCTGGAGTCCTAAGCCCATAGATATTATGTGCTTTACGCACTATCATGCAGACCATATCGCTGGACTTCCCGGAATGTTGTTGACGATGGGAAATGCGGAGAAAACAACACCTCTTCTTATGATAGGACCAAAGGGGCTTGCGAGAGTCGTGAATGCCATGAGAGTGATTGCACCGGAGCTTCCGTTTGAAATACAATATAAAGAGATTACGGAGACTGAACAGACTTTTGCGTTTAATGGATTTCGAATAGAAGCATTTCGTGTCAATCATAATGTGACCTGCTATGGATATAACATTGTAGTAGAACGTAAAGGCAAGTTCCAGCTTGATAAGGCACTGGCTCTTGGACTTGACAGAAAGTACTGGAATCGTCTGCAGAAAGGCGAAACAATAGAACTTCCGGAAGGAACCTACACACCGGATATGGTAATGGGAGAGGAACGGAAAGGAATTAAAGTGACCTATTGTACAGATTCCAGACCAACGGAAGGAATTGTAAGAAATGCCAGAGGTGCAGACCTGTTTATCTGTGAAGGCATGTATGGGGAGCCTGATAAGAAGGAAAAGGCGAAAGAATATAAACATATGACTTTTTATGAGGCGGCGCAGATGGCGAAAGATGCGGGAGTGGCAAAAATGTGGCTGACACATTATTCGCCCTCACTTACCAGACCGGAGGAATATACAAAGGAAGTGAGAGATATCTTCCCGGAGACTTATATTTCCAAGGATGGAAGAAGCGAAGAACTGCTATTTGAAGACGAGAAGGAAAAGGCATAAGATATGTATAAGGGGGATAAGAATATGGGGAAAGTAAAAACAGCAATTGTAATTGTAATTCTGGCAGCATTGATTGGCGGATATTATTTTTATCTGTCTAACAAAACAGAAACCAGGGAAGAAACCGCAGTCAGCGCGGTTCAGGATGTGATTTTAAGAGATTTGGATAAGAACTATCCACCTACGCCTAAAGAAGTAGTGAAATATTACAGTGAATTATCCAAATGCCTGTATAATGAGAAATACACAACAGAAGAATTCGAAAAAATGGCAGATAAAATGCTTGCACTTTATGATGATGATTTGCTGGAAAATAATCCGAGAGATCGGTATCTGATGGATCTTAACAGTGCAATTTCCGATTTCAGAGAACAGGGTTACAGCATTACGACCTTTACACCGTCACAGAGTACGGATGTAGAGGAATCTGTTGTAAAGGGCAGAGAATGTGCTAAGTTATACTGCACATATACGATTAAAAGTGGGTCAAGTTACTCCACTTCCCTTGAAGTATTTGAATTGAGAAAAGATCAGGAAGGACACTGGAAAATCTTAGGTTTTCAGCTTGTTTCTTCCGCAGAATAAGAGGTTGAAAATGGAAGATGTATTAATACTTGCAATAGAAAGCTCATGTGATGAGACAGCGGCAGCAGTAGTGAAAAATGGCAGGGAGGTATTATCCAATGTGATTTCTTCTCAGATTGTGATTCACACACTGTACGGAGGAGTTGTACCTGAAATCGCATCCAGAAAGCATATTGAGAAAATCAATCAGGTCATAGAAGAAGCATTGCAGGAAGCACATGTCACATTGGATGATATTACTGCAATCGCAGTAACTTATGGTCCTGGACTTGTAGGAGCACTACTGGTGGGAGTATCGGCTGCCAAGGCAATCAGCTTTGCTACAGGCAAACCCCTTATTGGTGTACATCATATAGAGGGGCACATCAGTGCGAATTTCATTGAGAACAAGGAGTTAGAGCCTCCCTTTGCATGTCTGGTAGTGTCTGGAGGACACACACACCTGGTCATTGTAAAAGACTATGGAGAGTATGAGATTCTGGGACGGACCAGAGATGATGCTGCGGGAGAGGCATTTGATAAAGTTGCCCGTGCGATTGGATTAGGTTATCCGGGAGGACCTAAAATTGACAAAGTGGCAAAAGAAGGAAATTCCAATGCAATTCATTTTCCAAGGGCAAAAATGGATGATGCGGTATATGATTTCAGCTTCAGTGGATTAAAATCAGCCGTTCTGAATTACCTTAACTCCTGTGAAATGAAAGAAATTGAAATCAATCAGGCAGATGTTGCTGCATCTTTCCAGAAAGCAGTAGTTGATGTATTGGTAGAACATGCCCTTGCGGCAGTAAAGGAATATGGCTTCCACAAGTTTGCCATTGCCGGAGGTGTGGCATCTAATTCAGCGCTTCGAGCAGCCTTTGAGCAGGAATGTGCAAAACGAAGAATAGAGTTCTATCATCCTTCCCCTATATTCTGTACGGATAATGCAGCAATGATAGGCGTGGCAGGATATTATGAATATATAAAGGGCACACGCAGCGGATACGATCTGAATGCGATACCTAACCTGAAACTGGGAGAAAGATAAGGGAAAATATATGCAGGCATATACAACAGCAATTGTTCTGGCAGCAGGACAGGGCAAAAGAATGAATACCAAAGTGCATAAGCAATACCTGTTAATAGAGGATCGACCAGTCCTCTATTATTCTTTGCGCGCCATGGAAGACAGCTTTATAGATGATATTGTACTTGTAGTAGGAAAAGGTGAAGAAGAATATTGCAGGCGGGAGATTCTGGAGAAATACCACTTTACAAAAGTACATGCTGTAATAGAAGGAGGAAAAGAACGATATCATTCAGTAGCGCTGGGACTTCATGCGATCAGTTGGGAATGTGATTATGTTTTTATTCATGACGGAGCCAGACCTTTTATCAATGAAGAAATTCTGCGCAGGGCATATGAATGTGTCATGCAGTGCAAAGCATGCATCGTGGGAATGCCGGTAAAAGATACGGTAAAGATATCAGACCGGAATGGTTATGTGGAAAGTACTCCACCACGGAACCGGGTATGGCAGGTACAGACACCACAGGTATTCGAAACAGCACTGATCATACAGGCATATGATGAATTGATCGACCGGGAGGAAGAGTTGCTGGAGCAGCATGTGACAATTACGGATGATGCCATGGTAGTAGAGTACTTTACACAAACACAGGTAAAATTTGTGGAAGGGTCGTATCAGAATATCAAAATCACCACTCCTGAGGATTTACTTATTGCAGAGGCTTTCCTGCAAAAACAGAGGTAAATCGGATATTAGAAAAAAACATAAAAAAATTTTAAAAAAGTTGTTGACAGAAATGCCCAGTATATATATAATAAATCTTGCGCTGCTGATGAGGCGGCAAGATAAAAGAAAATGGCATGGAGAGATATCGAAGTGGTCATAACGAGGCGGTCTTGAAAACCGTTTGTCCGC
>OKVF01001079.1_pt1 | contig 23816 bp, 19 predicted proteins | sample 1604831 | NCBI WGS metagenome assembly OKVF01 (sample SAMN01760980, study PRJEB22395) | human gut metagenome
TCATAATAAGGTATTTAAGTAATACCGGATGTATCTTTGCATCCAATTCATCAATTACAAGTGTTGTTCCTCTTAATAAACTTTTTGCAATAAATGGGAGCAAGCCAAACAATTTCTTTGTTCCACTGGATTCATCAAACAAATTCAACTCTGCTTCATATTCATCTACTACGTGTTTTGTAAACACTTCAATCTGATCATTTTCCTTTTCTTCTACACGGAAATCTACGATATCTAAATCCATCTCCTGAATCATCTGAAGCATCAGTCTTTTTACATCCTCTGACTTTGACACAGCCATTCGCAATTCCTGCATAGGATTTCCATAATTCAAAAAATCAATTTCTTCATCAAACCAGTCAAGTACATCCTGCACCACTTCGTTTTTGCTATAAGTGATTCCAAGATACGATAACAGCGGCAATGTATCGGATAATCCATCACTGGTTTTTAATCTTGCAAATGCACCTTTCAAAGTAATTTCATCTTCATCCCGTTCAAAAAGTGCTGATTTCCGCCCCGTCTCCAATTTTATACGATCCAGCCTTTCATATTCGATCACTTCTTTTTTTACAGTCAATTCATAGCGATACTCTGCCATTTCCGTTCTAAAAAACAGTTCAAATTCTGTTGGCTTATTTCTTGTTCCTTCATCAAAAGCAAAGGGCTCTATCACAAGTTTTTTCATTTTCATTGCAATCTCTTCATTATTGCTTGTAGCATATAATGGTCTCAGTACTTTCGAAACCAGACTATGCAGCGCTTCAAGAACGTTGGATTTTCCTCCGCCATTGGGTCCATATACAGCAGATACCGGTAAATATAATTCTTCATCTTTATCTTTTATAATTCTGTCTTCATGTTCAGAAACGGCGGCAGCCTGCATGTCAAATGTTACCTCATCCCGTATACTCTTAAAATTTTTCACTGTAAATTGGCATAACATTTTCTTTACCTCCATTTGTCCATACTTCTTATCTATATCCTTATTATATTCCGTTTTTTTATTTTTACAACAGTTTTGCGAGATAAAATCTCATATTTTATATTGTAATTTATTTTTTAGCATTTTTCGACAAAATTATACGCCTTATACTTCCTATTGTGCCTTTCAATCCATTCCTCATCTATCCACTTTATTCTGAATTCACATTCATTTGCTTCCATCTGCACCATATTCTTCTGCAATATCTTCTCCATCTTCTCAGTATTCGCTTCTATCATCACTTTCAATATGTAATCGACGGTCACTTCCATCTCCTCCCTACTCACTCTTTGTCAATTACATGAAAATCTCTTCCGAAATAGTCTTAGATTTTTAGAATGTTTCTCATAATCTGCATATTGTCATTTGCTATGGTTTCACGTCTCTCATGGCGTCTGACCAAATTTCGTCTATCCCCCAAAAAGACTCTATTAAAAAACTTTTCTTCCATATTTCCTGCTATATTCTGCTGTTATTAATGCTCCACTGGCTTTTCCGGCCTGAATTACAATTAGTTTATCGGACCAGCTGCTGATCAGGCGGTTTCTGCGTGGAAAGTTGTATTTGGCCGGTGGCGTTCCCGGTGAATATTCTGATACGAGTAAACCACTTTCTTCTATACATCTCATCAATTTATAATGCTCACTTGGATAGCAGATGTCAAGACCATTTCCCAATATTGCTATTGTATAGCCGCCGGCATTGAGACATGCTGTATGCGCATAGCTGTCAATTCCTTTTGCCATTCCACTGACAACTGCAATCCCTTTCTGCGCATATTCTGACGCCAGAGATACCGTTTCCTTTTTCGCTTCTTGGCTGCATCTTCTTGCTCCTACTATTCCAACTGTCTGATCAATCTCCTTAATATTTCCTTTATAATATAATACTACAGGTGCATCAGCTGGTTTCTTTGCCCTCAGGGGATATCGTTTATCATTCCAGCATAAGATGGATATATTTTTATTCTGACAGTCATCCATGATTCTTCTCGATTTTTCCAATGAATGATTCCTGATAATGCTTTCTCTTTGTCTTGCAGACAGTCCCGGCATTCCGGACAGTTGCTTACTGTCTGCCTGATAAATTTCCTCTGCATCTCCCAGCTCTTTAATTAAGTATCTGGCTGTAACAGGTCCGATAAACGGTATCTGTGTAAGCCATATCCAGTATATCATTATCTGACCACCACCATTTTACTATTGCTTTTGTCTAGTTCCCGGCATGTCAGAACTTTTTCTACATCCTGACGGCGTATTTTTTCTTCTCCTTCCAGGTCTGCACTGGTTCTGGAAAGTCTTAGGAGTTTATGGATCACACGGGCACTGTAACCATATTTCTCACTGGTCTCTCTTAATAGATTTAATGAATCTGTATCAAGGACACAGTATTTCCGAATCAGTTCTGTAGTCATCTGTGCATTACAATTGATCCCGCTCTCTTGCATGTATCGATCCTGCTGTATTTTCCTGGCTCTTTCTACCTTTAATCGCAATTCTTCTGAAGAACAACATGGTTTTTGATCTGAAATTGCGAAGAAATCTACTGGATGAACTTCTTTCTGTATATCTATCCGATCCATAATAGGACCTGAGATTTTACTCCTGTACTTAATAATTTCATAATCTGTACACTTACATTTTGCACCCGGATAATAACCACATGGACATGGATTCATCGCTGTAATAAACATAAAATTAGACGGAAATGTATGGGTGCCGTTTACTCTTGAAATAGAAACTTTTTTGTCTTCTATCGGCTGACGGAGTGCATCAAGAGTCCTCCTTGAAAATTCTGCGAGTTCGTCAAGAAACAGAACTCCATTATGTGCCAGCGATACTTCACCCGGCATTGCATTCACGCCGCCGCCAATTAAAGCATTTAATGATGCATTGTGATGCGGCGCGCGAAACGGTCTGTATTTCATCAGAGCATGTCCATTTGGAAGCAAACCAGAAATACTGTATATCTTTGTTACTTCCAAACATTCTTCCTCTGTCATTTCCGGAAGGATCGTCGGAATTCTCTGCGCGATCATGGTTTTGCCGCATCCCGGTTCTCCAACCATCAGCATGTTGTGGCCTCCCGCCGCCGCAAGGACAACCGCTTCTATCAGTTCATCCTGTCCTTTGACATCTTTAAAATCCAGAACTCTTCCGACTTCTTCCAAACTGCTTTCACTTTCCCTCACATGGACTTCTCCACCTGTTGTTTTTCCCTCAAGCCAGCGGAGCACACCTGTCAGATCATGAAATCCCAGAATTTCTACTCCATGCACCAACCCTGCCTCTTTAAGATTAGCTTCCGGTACAATGATCTTCTTTATCCCTCTCTTCTGACCGGCAATGATCATCGGCAGTATTCCCCGGCAGGCTCTCAGCCTTCCATCCAATGACAGTTCCCCGATAAATCCGTACTCTGCCAAATTTTTCACCCCTATATCCCCATTTTGGCAGAGTACCCCAATCGCCATCGCAAGATCAAAATGGGAGCCACTCTTCTTTTTATCACTGGGTGCAAGACTGATGATCACACGCTTCTTAGGAAAAACATATCCACTTTCATCAATCGCCGCCTGGATTCTCTCTGCTGCTTCTTTTACTGCCTGATCCCCAAGTCCAATGATCGATATCGCCGGCTGTCCCTCCAGCATCTTTACTTCTATATCCACAGGACATCTCTCATGGTGTCTGACCCCAATGCCTATAACTTGTAATTACCCGCAAAATGTAGTAATAACACTTTACAAAATTTTATAATATACACAAAAATGACTTGTAAAAATATTTTCCACTTTGTATCTAAACAGATAATTAATCCCAAAACTCTGTATCCGGGTTGAAATCTCGATATTTAAAATCAATTCCAACCTGATCAAAAGCATTTTCTAGCATTTCTTTTGCTTTCTCATCATGCCAATATACATGCCAGACTGCTTCAGATTTGACACTTTCTGATATCTTTTTTAAATATGGAATATCTACTAATCCCGCGGACCAACCAATAATCGTTATAGAGTCTATTTCAGAAAGCTGATTAAAGAATCTCTGATTATCTTTTATAATCTCATCTGTATCTTTGTTAATAGGTTTCAAAAAATTAGCAATAGCTTTATGAATACTTTCTTCTCCTTCATCAAAATACTCTCCAGCTTTATTGGCAGCTTTCTTATGTTCTTCTATATCTTTTCGATTACAATGTCCCATAATAGGATCCACCCAAGAATCTTCTCCAACACTTCCATGTATATGAAACACATTTTCAACATGATATACCTTTTCAAGAGTATCTGTATAATTAAAATTTAAGCAAATACATTTTTCATCTACTAATGTCTGTTTTCGTGGTATAACATCTTTTGTGGATATATGCTCTATCCATTCTTTAACATATGTTGGGAACTGCTGTATAAACCCATATTCACTTCTCCAATATTCATCCATTGTATCTTCAATTCCAATATTTCCACCGTCTAAATTCAAATCATCCAAAATGCATTCAGACGCATTAAGCATATCTCCAATATCAGGATTACCTATTGATTCTTCAAAACTTTCCCAAAGCATATTCTTTAATTTTTTTTCCCATTTCTGCTGGGCATCCGTTCCTACATACGGATCTTCAAAATCAAATGGATAAAAATTATACATTTTTTCAAACGCAATTAAAAACTCTATATGATTTTCTTCAAGATATTCTCTAAAATCCCAATACGTTGTTTTTAAACCATGTGCTAGGTCAAATCCATTTCCCACAATCAACAAATTATTCATTGTATTTTCCTCCAATTTGTCTTTTTTCTACTGGTCTATATCCTATGCATCCAGCTAACTCCCCATATTTTCCATAAATAAAAATCTTTCTCCAAAATATCTGTGTTAATAACTTTATATCCCAAATGGATTCATAAACTTGCTCGAATTTTCTCAATACAGACTTTTATGCAAAGGCCGAAACACAATATGCTTTTCTGTTATCCATTTACAAAGTTATATAATTATAGCCACAATATTTTTATAGAATATTTCTTTCCAGACTTTATAGTCTAAATCCGCCACTTTTTCTATCTGTCATAGAAATTTCTTAGCAAATGCTTATTAACTTCTAAATTTTCTTTCCTTGAGATGTTTAATAAAATATCCAAATGCTAATGTTTTAAAGAAAAATTTTATACTTACATTCATATAATAAATGTAGGTACTCCATCTATTAAGGGATTTTAAATCTACTGCATTTACTATAAGTCCATATTTAACCGCATCTCTGAACTGTAATATCCCATAATTATCAATATAATACAATAAAGAAATCTCAAATGATACTTCCAAATAGTTTATAAACAACAATATCATAGATCGTATAACATTTGCTGAAGGTCTCTGAATATCTGATAAAAATATTAAACATAGTAAATATGTAATAGTATCCAACATAAAATATAGTGAAATTCCACTGTATACCTTATAATTTGTATATTTCAACACATGCATCAATCCAGCAAGTACAAACGGAACAATTAATTTTATAACAGTAATAATTTCTACTATTCCTCGTCTTTTTTGCCAATCAACTCCTCCAAATAAATCCTTTATAAATAATACTGGTACAAATACTACCCGCAACCATGCAATAATTAGTCTGAAATATTTAGCTACCCAAAAATATCCTCTAGATTCATCATATTTTCTAATATTCCGCAAATATCGAATTTGAGCTGCTACTGAATTCTGATACACAACTCTATGATTCTTTTTAAAGCATTTTTTATATTTTTCTAAAATATTTTGAAAAATCTTTATATTTTTTCTGCTTCCATCTTCATCCAATATACAAAATATGATTCTTTTTAATGGCATATAATCAAAATATTCTGGATCCTTTTTCTTTTCTTGCAATAATTCATTTCCTATCGTTGCAACAGCAATACTCGTTGCCAACTCAAATGGAATATTATAATTACCGGATCCAATAATCGGAATAATCAAGGTTTCTATTCTTTGATTATTCCATACACTTTTCATTATATTTCGGTAGCATGATTCTAATATACCAGTACATTTACTTGTACATGCAATTCTCTTTTTCGGATAATCATTTTCTTCTCCCACCACATGAATCACATAATCACAAAATTCATATCCTTCAGTTATTACAGCCTTTCCTCTTTTACATCGTATCTTCTTAATTGGAAAATCTGATTCTGAATCAAGCTCTTTTCGAATTTTATCTCGAAATGTTCTTTCAGTTTCATTATTTTTAGCTTCCAATATTGAATCAATTGCTTCATGTATACTTGCATCTACACCTTTATGTAAACTTCCCATTAATGTCGGATTTGCTGCATTTACAACAGCTAGCACCCCTACGCTATTTCGATATTTTTGCACACAATTCACAATATCCCCAGAATATGAAATTATCATATTTGAGATTAATTTTTTCTCTACAAACTCTACAGCCATCTTCGCAATTACTTTATCCTTTACAAATTGATTTTTTTACATATATTGTACTACTTTTCATCTTCAAATTCATCTCCATTCTATCGCGCTTTTTCTACATATCATAATTTTGTTATATTATATTTATTTATAAAACTAGTGCCGCTCAATCATCTATTTATAATGATTTTACGGCACTAATTTATGGTTTTAGGACATGTTATTTGTTATTATTTAACACTAATTCCTTTTGCATTATAAGCACTGTATACATTTCCAGTATTAGTCTTACGATATGCTCTTACTGTGTATGTGTACTTAACGCCTTTTTTGGCTGTAGTGTCCTTGCAAGTTGTACTGCTTGTTGCTCTGAGTGCTGTCCAAGCTCCATTGTTTGTCTTTCGATATACAATGTATCCTGTTGCACCTGCAGTCTTTTTCCATGTAAAGGTCACGCCGGAAGCGGATCTCTTTGCACTGCTCAGTACCGGAGTACTTAATTCTGGTTTTCCGGAAATTCCCTTCTTATCATATGCGCTGAGAACTAATCCATTGCTGGTTTTCTTGTATGCTCTGACAGTGAAGGTATATTTCTTACCAGTTTCAAGTCCTTTACGTGTATAAGAGTTAGAAGTTACTCTTGCAACATATTTCCATTTACCGTTTTCTTTCATATAAACACGGTATCCGTCTGCATTCTTCACCTTACTCCAAGTTACTTTTACCGAATTGTAACTTGCAGAAACAACCTTACCAAGTTTCGGTGCAGATAATTTTACTGGCTTTTCTGTTGGTGTAGGTGTTGGTGTCTCTGTTGAAGCAGATCCTGCAGCATAACCCATACTCAAAAGTGTAGCGGTAAGTGCTTGTTCGGAAATTTCACCAAATAATGATGTTGGAGAGGTTGAATTTCCAAAATATTTAATTTTAGTAATTGAAAGAACATTTCTACCTGTATTTTCGATAGTGATATTACCAGCAGATACCTTATAGAACATATCAGTCGTCTGAAGTGTACCACCACTAGTTTCATTTAATGTATAATTAGTGCTTCCATCAACACCCTTAAGTCCAATCTGAGCATCCTTTTTAAGATTAAAGAGAATCTTGTCTCCAGGATACAGATAAACTTCATTCTTTGGTCCGTTGTCAAGCAAATCCTGTAAGTTCTCTTTAGCATATCTAGTACTACTACTAAACATAACAGCTGCTATATCTCTTTCAGTTGTTGCAAGTACCTGAGCTGTTTCTTTTTCTATATCAGCTGCATATTTACTTTTATTTGTCTCAACAGTCGCCAGAACCTTATTTCTCAGTTCAAGATATTGCGGATTCTGCTCTTCCTGAGGATATTCATTTGAAGAATTTAATGTATTATATACACGGAATCCATCAAAACTGAGTCCCGTTCTTCCTGATTCACTGCTCTTAATCTGTGTGATATATACCTTATGAGTACCATGAGAAAGATTTGTAACGCTTACAATTGGTGTACTATAAGCATTCGCCAAGTTATCCTGCTCTTCAGTTGCTTCAGATGTACCAGCACCAATCTTGGTATCTACACTGAAATATTTCTCCAAATTGCCACTGTTGTCCATAATTCTGACAAATGTTGGTGAAGTTGTTTTCGTGCAGTTTAAATAAATATCTACACCTGTACCTACAAAACTGAAAGATGCCTCTGCACCATATTTATTAGCTTCTGCAGCATCTCCACTACTTTTAGCCGCATTTGATGTATATGCCTGATCAGATCCTCCATAGTTTCCTGTATGTTGGTCTAACCTCTCGGTAGTCTGATTTCCGGTTCCTTTACTTCCACGGTTATTCTCAGCATATTTATCATTAAAAGTTGCAAATCCTTCTTCATAATAAACAGTTGTTGCCGGATAAATGTAAATCTGATGAGTTACTTCAGAAGTCTTTCCATCGGCATCTTTACTTGTTAATGTAAGCTGTAAAGATTCCACCTCTGTAAGAACTTTGGTAGGTGTATATGTCAGTATTTTATTTTCAGCCTTAGCGGTTCCAAACTTAGCACCCTTTACAGTAGAGGATAACCATGTACCACTATCAACACCTATATCTCCTGCAGAAATTTCAAGTGGACGTCCATAATCTATTACAAAACTATGGGCATTACTAAAGGTATAATACAAATTAACTGTTTTACCGTCCTCTGATCTTTCTACCTTGACACATTCATAACTACTGTTTCTATACTGTCCAGAAATAGCTGGCATAGTTGCCAAATCAGCAGATACTGTTTCTGTTTTATCTTTGATATTAATTACTTCACCATTCTTTAATGCCTGTTTCCACGGAGCATTTAAAGCGATACCCTCATTAAATACAGTTCCTTTATTTACCGCAATATTATAATTATAAAACTCAGCTTTTGTGGTATCATCAATATAATGAACGCTCAGGGCATCCTCAGTTTTTTTAGTACGAATATAATAAGTAACGAGCATGGCCTGCTGATTATAAATATTCAGATGATCTACAATCGGTTCTCCTCCGACACTATAATCCGCATGATGGGTACTTTTATCAGAAAAGTCTCCTAAATCCTCTTCCTTATCTACCCATACTACCTTTTCTGTACCATCATAACTATACTTCGTTGCTGTACTTGCATTATATGCAACCCCAGTTCCCGTACTGTCGCTGTTTGGAGTCAGTGTAATCATATACACTTCATAGTCTGTATTCTCTTCAGCTTTTACCATACCAATTGTACGATAACATTTTCCAGCACTCTAATCATAATGTACAGTTGTTGAATCACCAGAATCGCAGTGGAATGCCTGCGTCTTTCCGGTAACTGGAAAACTGTTAGGTGTTCTTAAGCCAGACTCATATTTTACCGCATAATCAACTAAAACAAAGTCTTCGCTATTATAATTTGTATGAGGAACAACACCCCAGTCAACTACTTCTGTTGTAATTTCATCTGTTACATTTGTCTGCTGCAGATAATAAGCAACAACCTGATCTGAACTGTTAAAATCTTCCCAATTTTGTCCATCTGCTGAGAAAGACCATTTGCTATTCCAGTAACGGATATAAGTAAAGTCATCTCCATTTTTTGTCTGATCAACGCCTTTATCTTTTGTCTGTTTATTATCTGAGGTTAGACGGGTTCCCTTCCAGAAAACCATCACATTACTGTCGTAAGTACCAGTAGCTGGAACCAAATCAGTAAATTTTGCTCCGGACTCACTGTAAACACTTGAATCCGTAACTTTTATTTCCTTGCTTGTTGCATTTTCGGCGGTAACCTGACGGTTTGTAATCCAATACTCGACTGTTAAAGGAGTAACTTTTGATAAATCTTCTGCAATAACATTAATCGTGTATGTTGTATTTCCGATTTTTACAGTTGTTGTACCGATTGATACTCCATTGAAAGTTACAGTTGTAGAAGCCGGCACGGCTTCTGCCAGTGACTTAGAATACACTGTAATGCTATCATCGCCAAAATAATAAATGCCAATTTTCTGATAATTACCGTTATCATTATAAGCTAAATAATAAAAAATAGAATACTTATTGTGTGCAACACCTAATGGGTAATACGAGCCATTAACATAATAATAGTATCCTGTATCCGCATAATTGCTAGGATCATACTTAAGATCTTTCACAAACATAGTTTTTTTAACATATGTTTCCTGTGCCGCGCTACCATCACTTCCTGTCACTGTCACAGTAGCAATTGAAGGATCCTGTGTTGTATAATCTCCAGAATAATTTGCTCCGCTGATCGTATCTTCGAATGATGACCCAACAGATACAGTAATGTTCTTTTCTACTGGTGTTAAATCTGGTGTCGGTGTGGTAGTCGTATCATCAGATGAAGCCATTGTTTTGCCAAATGCAGTCATTGCAGCTGCTGATTCACTGACAACCTGATCTTCAGTTTTTGCTCCAGGATAGTCACACCAGATACAGAACATACCACCTAAACTATTGAGTCCGCTGCCACCCTGAAAATCCTTATAATTGAATGTTTTTGCCTTATTCTCGCTACACTGTGTCTTGCCAAGAACCCAATAATAATCTCCATGTGTGTTAATTAATTTAAATCCTTTACTTATAAGGTCTGCAGCTGACATTGGTGTATAACTACCCCAACCACTTGACCAGTAGCTAACCACAATGCTGTTGTCAAACTTGTATGTTGTATTATTATTATAATAGATACCATCATTAAAAGCCATAGGAGTCATTCCTTCACCTTTAATCATGTCAGCCATTTTATTAACATATTTTGCATAATACTCATACTTACCAGTAGTTTGAAGATTTCCGAATCCCATGCCTATTGTATTTTCATATTTATCATTTGCATACTCATCTGCACCCATATTGAAGAATTTACATCCCTCACCAGCAAAGTAAGTAATATACTTCTGAACAAGTGCCTGTGTAAACGCAACCGCTGTAGTATTTGTAACATCAATAGTACGAGCTGAACCATTATATGAGCATGTTACACCAGTCAAACTGTTTGCAGCAGAAAGAATCGCATCCATATGTCCTGGAGTATTTAACAGTGGAATAACTCCTAATCCCTTACCATTTGCATAAGAGATAATCTCTGTCATTTCTGCCTGTAACAGTTCATTTGTTTGCGGGTTATAAGAATTTTGTCTATCATAGCTCTCATTACCACTCTTAATAGCACTTTTTACCGCATCACTATCATATGTTTTACTACCTACAGTAAGACTCATATCGTCCAGCAGAAGTCTGAGTCCATCATTTCCGATTCCAAGTTCTACGTAATTGAATCCTGCATTCGCAGCATTATCAATAATCTTTTTAATGCTATTTACACTAAAATATTTTCGACCACAGTCAAGAAATACAATCTTATATAAACTGGACATATCCATTGTAGCAACTGCATTATTATCAAGTGCGTATAAAGAAGCAAGATCTGCATCTGTTGCATTTGCTGCATCATCTGAGAATGTATCTACTTCATCTCCTGCACTGAATGTATCCTCTTCATCAGTACTAAACGGATCTTCATCTCCTGAACTAAGAGCATCCTGATCTCCTGCGGAGATATCAGATGTCTGTGCTGATCCATCATTAAGATCAGGTTCTTCTGCACTTACATCATTCTGTGCCGGAATTTCTACAGTACTCTGAGCACCTGTACCGTCATCAGAGAAATCAGCACCGTAAGTTGTGAGAGGAACCATGGTTGATAACATAGATACTGTCATTACTATCGACAATATCCGTTTGATTTTACTTTTCATAATCTTCCTCCTTAAAAATTTATGAGTTACTTATATCCAGGTGTTATGACTCACCATAGATTTTTAATTGTTCTTTGGCAATTTTCTTCATCGCCTGCATCATTTCACATCTGTATCTGGGAATTCCGTCATATCTTCCTGTTTCTGTAGCAGCTACAGCAACACATGGATGACACATCCGATAATTCTCACATCTACTGCAAATACCGGATACTTTGATTTTCTCAGTCTCCTCACAGATATAACTCCATGCCTGTCCAAAACCATTTCTTACATCTGTTTGCGTTGCCGGCATCATACCACATGGAAGCATCCTGCCATCCCATGTAATCCAGAAACTGGCTTTTCCTGCCCGACATTTAATGGTTCCATCACAAGGATCATAACAAGACTCATCAAGTCCCACCGGATCCACCATACCTTCTGCTATCCTTCTCAGATATTCAGGATATAACTCCTGGCCATTCTGTAATCGGAATCTCTGTAAATGCCAGTAAGCTGCTTCTTCCGGAGTGAAACGATCATTATAACCTACACTCTCCGGATTGTTTCTGACAGGCGGGTACATATATGTACTTGCCTCAAACAGTAGCTTTTTCTCTCTTGCATACTCAATCAGTTTCTCAAAATCCCCAATATTATATGGAGTCATGGATCCGTTTAGTTTTACAAGAATCCCTGCATCTGTCAAAGCTTCTATTGCCCGTACTGTCTTTTGAAATCCACTGCTGTTACCACATAATCTGCCATAAGTTTCATCAGAAGCACCATACAGTGTAATATTTATCTTAGAAGGAGGCATTTCTCTGAACTTGGCAACTGCTTCTTCATTGATCAATGATCCATTCGAATTAATTGATATCACAAATCCCTGTTTTGAAAGATATTCATACAATTTCCAGAAATCCGGCCACAGAAGCGGCTCTCCTCCTGTCAAAAGTAAATAAAGCATACCAGCTTCTTTCGCCTGATCAGCTATAGATATCCACTCCGCCAGAGAAAGACTCTTCTGACCCGTCTGTTTCATTTTCTCCGGTGTCATTTTGATATAACACATCTTACAATCATAATTACACAGAGGTGATAACTCAAATGTGCCAGACAAAGGGATTTTCTGTTTGCCTGCCCTTGCATAAAGATAATTCTCCAGCCGTGTCGTATGGCCGGCTTTTTTCTGTTCCATTTGTCAGCTGCTCCTTTTTAAACTTCTTTCAAGAATTTCCACAGCTCCCTCATCAGGTCTGCATGCAAGCAGATATACAGGAACTTCCTGAATAAGCTCTTCTATATAATCTGCAATTCTATTCACATATTCTCTATCCCATATGTTCATAAGCATCTGTGAATACAGTTTCTGAAATGCCATTACCGGATTTGCCAGTTCTATACGATTTTCTTCAGACTTCTGTAAAATTACAATCGCAGTTATCTCGCTTCCGCGATTTACAAAAACTCTGGATGAACCGGCATATGGAGATCCATATGCTTTCCACTTTGTACCAAGTTTTCTAAGTACTGCTCTGTCACCATTCAGAATATCAGCCTTTCTGAGTTTGCTCCACAAATCTGCCTGTGTTGACTTTCCAATCCCAGATGGACCGGTGAATAACACCCCGCCCAATTCAGTCTGTATCAGCGATGCATGTAAAACCATAGCTCCACAGTTCAGCATATGTCTTTCAAACGATGTGTGCATGAAACAACATCTGGCGGTAGTCAACAAAATTTCATCCTGTTCTCTGTACAGCACCTCTTCCGTATGATTATCCAGAAAACGTCCTATCGCATAAATATTATCATACTGACATGGTCTATGATATGCTCTGTAAAATCCCTTTTCATCGTGACATATAGAAAAAAGATCTATTTCACATATCCTGTCTGCAAGATTGACATCAAGCTGTGAAACCTTATGGAAGCAAACACAGGTATCATACGATTGACCTGTTTCCACAAATGGACTGAATTCCTCAGAAACCGCAATTTCAAATGGAATATCCAGTAATATACTTATTTCTGCAATTGAAAAAGAATATATTTGCTTCATAGCGTAAGATTATGAAGTAAATAATCCGCCATTTGCAGCGTAATAACAATAATCCTCACCCTGATCTGGATTAGCATAAGTCTGGCATCCCATTTCTTGAGCAAACACTCCACCAATCACTAAAAAGCAATCTGCGTTATCACGCCAAGCGACAATATTTTCACAGCCACTGGCAATATGCTCCGCCAACTCAAATCTCTCCATATAAATCTGTGGCTTTTCGTAAGTCTTCTTCATTATCTACTTTTTCTCCCTTCTAAGCTGTGCACTTACATACACTGCTTTAATGTCGCCCTGTCTGTGCTCTGTAAGGAGTCTGACCGGGCATGCAGGTTTTTTGTTCTGGATGGCATCACTTTTGTGTGCTGTCCTTCTGCTGTCAATGCCAGTCCCTGCTTCCTGCACATTTACAGCATTTTCATTTACTTCATACAATCCTTCGTAGCTTTTATCAGCAGATATACTGAAGCTTCCTGTCCCTGATGGGGCATGGCCGTCATCAGTAAGCAATGCTGACAATCTCCACATCTCCCAACATATCCTCTGACGTATCCACTGCAGTGGTCTCGTCCACTGCAAGGCTGTCTACTGTTGCAGTGTAGCTTAATCCACCGAAGTACATGTCATCCAGAATGCTGTGATATTTCACCTGGATGTTGTTCAGTGTGTCGCCGGAAATGTTCTGCAGGTGAACACCCTGATCGTCTTTGGTAACTGCACATGCGTCTTCATTTATAGATGCATCTGCGTTATAGGAAGCCTGTGCCTCTATATAAGCTACACCGGCCTTTCCGTCATAGGACGTGTTCGCTGTGTCAAAAGCAGTAACGGATTTGCCTGCCGGAATGTCCTGAACCGTAAATGAAAATGCTGTTCCATTATCCAGTTCTACAGAAATCTCTGCTGATTCCAGATACTGGTCAGAAATATTCTTCAGCTGGATGGAGGCAATGTCATCACCGTTCTCAAGCTGTGCATCCGGATTGACACCGGAATACTGAAACAGTGAATCGATCCGAAGCCTGTTATGATCAAGCTTGTACGGGAATTCCAGTCCTGTGTCATCTTCCTCGGCTGCGTTTCCGGAATCTTCCTTGTCAGCTGACTGACTGTCTCCGGATCCGTCTGACGCTTCGGTTCCCTGGGCGGTTTCTTTCGTCTCCTGTTCTGCAGACTGCTCAGTGGACGCATCCTGCTTCGAGCTGTGCCTGTTCACTGCGATCAGAACACCCAGAACAACCACAATCACCACAATGACTGCCAGCCAGAGCCGAAAGCGTTTCTTGTCATTTCCACCTTGCTTGCTACTCACCATCATCCCTCCTTTTTACCTTTTTTTACAATTACAAATTGTACTCTTAAGCCCATTTTATTCCTACAGACTTAAGTATGAGGTTTTCTCCATTTATTTCAAAATTCCAAGTTCTTTTCCCTTCAGAGTAGCCTGTACTCTGCTGTTAACTCCAAGCTTTTTATACAGGCTGTAGATATGGCTTTTAACTGTGGAAAGTTTCAGATTTAGCTCCTGACAGATCTGGGCGTTGGATTTGCCGCTGTTAATGTCCTGCAGGATCAGAGTCTCCATCATAGTCAGATGTTCCTCCGGATAACCGCCAGCTGTTTCATGTACTCCCGGAGCCCGGCGTTTCGCCATACGTACAAGCAGTTCCAGATAGTCTTCCTGAGGCATACGCCGTACATTTCCGTAGTTATACTTCTTTTTGCGGTGCCAGCCTTCCGGAGAATTCTTGCTGACCCAGTCAACATAAGCGTCCAGCACCTTCCAGCCGGAATTTCCATAATCCGTATAAAGTCTCACATAGCGATAATCTCCGCTTCCGATAAAAGATTCGATCACGTATCGCAGCGACTGACTGTGGCTGTCTTTCTCCCAGCTGATGATGGCCTGTTCAAACAGTGCCTCAGCCAGAGCACAGGATTTGTGAAATTCACTCAGATAAGGCAAAAGTTTCTCAAAAACTCTCTCAGCTTTATCATACTGGCGCATCATCATATATGCCTTTCCAAGCCCGGAAAAGATCACATAATTATTTTCATTGATCTCTTTGCCCGGATACAGTCCTGTTTCCCGGATCCACTGCAAAACTTCATTACTGTCCCTGTATCCGGTAAAGCCGGAAATCCTCACAGTCTCCATCTTCTTTCTGATGTCCTCATTGTCAGACCGCTGCAATTCCTCCTCCAGTTCACGGATAAAAGGCAGATACTGATCAGCTCTGTTGATATTCCACAGCTGATACAGAATACTGAGTCTGGCAAGCCTGATCTGTTCCCCGGATTCGTACTGCACTGCAGATCCGGAATATATCAGGTTCTTGTCTGTCTCAGAAACAATTTTCTCCTGACCGATTTCAATATAATAGTCCGTTCTGGCAAGGCTCAGCCATATATATGCTTCCTCATCCAGGTGCTCTTTCCAGATATTTCGCTTTCTGTTCTCTTCCTTCTTAGAGCCTGCAAACATGCCGGACAGATCTCTCAGTCCGCATAATGGCCGGCAGGAGCCTCCCGAAATGTTGTACAGGTGGACAGGAGAATGGATCTTTCCCGGGCTTTCCAGCATTTCAAGCCATTCATCCAGACTCAGATCCGGCTTCGCATAAGCAAGATTCAGATATATTTCTCTGGATATTTCTGTAAATGGCTGCTGTTTCTCCATTCTTCGCAGTTCACGGTCAATCCCCGGGATATTTTTACTGAAATAGCAGTGCATTCCACGAAGATAACAGGCCTGTGGGCTGTTATCCTTCCATTCCATAACCTGAACATAATCAATATCCAGAAACGGAACTATGGAAAAGTTACGCAGCAGGCAGTCTCTTAACATCTTCTCATCTGCCGAAATCTGCAGACAGATAAGCGCTTCCCTGATAAAACCATTCGACTCATACCAGTCTCCCATTCTCTTCCAGAAAGGAGCCGATTCACCGTGTTCGTCCAGGCACGCAAACAAAGGTGCAGCTTTCCATTTCTCCCTCTTGCGGTCTGCGATCAGAAAGCCTTTACGTTCCAGATTCTTAAGACTGTCTGCTGCCCACGGAAGCTCCCAGACTTCCTGCATCAGCTTCTCATTTAACCAGGGACAAACGGAAGCTCTGCGCATAATCTCTTTCTCTTCTCCTGTCAGAGATCCCAGTATCGTATGTGAAACATAACCATCAATTTCATATCTGTTTCGCAGCTGACGGGCTGTAACATCCTGCTCCCATGTCTCATTTTCTGTCAGAGAGAGCATGGCTGTTACACAGCCGGGCCATCCTCCGGTCACCTCATAAACTTCCTTTGGGTCCAGTTTACTCTGTGCCCTTTCACATAATCCGGCAATCTCTTCTTTTGTAAACAGAAATGCTCTCTGAGGTACAACCTGGAGCTTCTTTTTCCAGAAAAGATCCAGAAGCCCGGAAAAAGGTTTTTCTCTACTTACAAGGATAACTCTTCCGCTGTCAGGAAGTCCTCTGATAAAGACTTCCACTTCTCTCTGCACACTTTCCGGCAATACAGTATTTATATTCTCCAGAATAATCCATACCGCGGATTTCTCCATCTGTTTCCCTGCCGTCTCAAGCTGTTCACGCAGCATGCTGTCATCTGTTATCTCTTCCATATTAATGGAAAATATGGATACCTCCGGATGCTTTCCAATGAGCATCTTTACCGATGTACTCTTCCCTGATGCAGCTGCTCCTTCTAAAAAAATAGAAGGGGATATACGAATCCCCTTCTCCAAAACTTCTGTCTTATCTATGTAGCCGTCGTCTGTCACCGTATCTCCGACATTCTTATTTTTCACTTTTTTCATCTTCTGTAAGGATTCCTCCCTTAACCAGTCTGTCCAAAAACTCCTGTATATCTTCTCTTGCTGCATTCTCATCTACATCATATTCTTCCAGAATGCCATTGAGAAGATCATCAAAAGTGACATCCTCCTGAAGCATCTTCCAAAGCTCCATTCCCACTTCATTTACGGTGATCAGCCCATTGAACTCCAGTGCTGTCCGCCCTGTGGGAATAATAATATATTCACCGGCGATCTCACGTAATACAAAGTTTTTGTCAATTTTCATAACATTTCCCTTCTTCTACATCTTTGTGACATTTAAAGACTTTTTATTTTTCAAACACGTTCTTGTTAAGGATATCATAAATTAATATAGCATTCAAGAGTTTTTTGCGGTTATATTACAAAAACTAATATCTCACGGTACTGTTCACTCCGTTCTCAGTTACGTAGCCAAAATTCATTTCAGATTGCCTGCGGCAATGGAATTCTGCCTTGTATGTCTCAGGATTTTGGCATAAATATACGATCATTCGGCATATCTGTTGCAGGCCAGGTAAGCATCATTTTATGATCCTGTAGGTTTTCATCAGTTTCACACGGTGCTTCCCGATCTGCAGTGCTTCTGTGGCAGTCTGATCCGATCTTGTGATCGTTTCCCGGCAATATCTGCAGATCCTGGTGATCCATGCTGCCGGCAGGAGCCATTTATGTTTTCTGAGATAAGAACATTTCTTCTCCATTTCCCCTGCTGAAGGAAAGAGTGCCTTAAGAATATTGCTGCTGTGCCTGCCATGCCACTGATCCGCTGCTGTATTTAACGTAATATTACTGCTGTGCATACGGCTTTTGCTTCCATATCCATAGATTCCGGCAGAAAGAAGATCCTCCAGCATCATGGTCTCATCCACCTTCATGGCCTGCCACTCTTTCGGAACACCTGCACTGTCCGCATGGAAATCCAGATATTTCTCTCCGATCTGAAACAGGGCAGCTGTAAAATACTCGCCATGGATTTCCCTGCATTGCTTCAGAACCTGATCCCAATCAATTTCGCTGCCATAACGTGAAGCATAAAGAATTATATCGCAGACCTGACGGATTCCAAACCCGCTGTGCAGGAAATGCTTGAACGCATGACAGATCAGATAGAAAAAGTGATCCGTATACCCAAGAGTCCGCACTTTCCTGCCTTCTGTCTCTATTTCCACACAGTGCTCATCTGCATGATCAAAGAACCGGTTGAAATCTCCATACACATTGGATTCCGGTGGAAAAAGACTCTTGTGCAGTTCTATATACAGGGTTCCCTTCTTAGCTGTGTAAGAAACCTCATACTCTTTCTCTATATCCTGACTCTCATCAGCCACTTTAAGCCCACTCTCTGTCAGCACCTGATGGCATTTGCCAAACTGTTCCTTCGGAATGAGGATATCCTCATCTCCCGATATACGGCAGTCCGGTTTCGGATACAGATTTCTGCAGATAAGGCCCTTCACAGTAATCGGATAGATTTCCTGTTTGTTCAGGCATTCCATCAGACACAGGAAACTCTCCGTCTTCAGTGCCTGCAGAGAAATCAGCTGAACCGCTTTCCATTTGTAATCCGTCATCAGCTGCGGATCAGCTTTTCCTGCTGCAAGGCTGCGATAAACTGCTTCATATATTAAAGGAAGAACATGATGTGTCTCAGCCAGCCCGAATAATTCCTTCCACTGTCCGGGCTGTAACGGTTCCTCCCACTGAACAGTCCCGTTCTTCAGTGAAACACGCAGAGCTTCCAAAAACTTCTCCTGAATCTCATTCATACTTCTATTTCTCTCCATCTATATCTACAACCATAATTTCCGGTATATTATTGAATCTGGGAATAATCTCAGTAGTCCCAAGCCCTCTGGAAAGAATCAGCGTTCTTTCCTGATCCTGTGACTTAAACTCTCCTTCCAGACGTCCTGGAAACCAGCCCATGTCCGGAGCATAGATACCACCTGCAAACGGCAGGATCACTTCTCCTCCATGAACATGCCCGGCAAAAACATAATCCACATTCCATTCATCCAGACTTTCATTGATCACCCAGCATACAGGCATATGACACATAAGGATCTTCAGCCTGTCCGTATCCTGAAACCGGGTCAGAAACTCCGTTTCATCCGCCCTGGCCTCACTCTCATACTTCGCAGGCAGGCAGTACCCGTAAATACCGCCGATCCGAAGCTGCTGCCCCGCAATCTCCACATCCTGATACTCACGATCTAGAACCTGCGCACCGGCCTCACGATAAAGCTCATGAAGATCAGTCCCATAATTCTCCTGATATTCTACCTCATGATTCCCGTCAGAGCAATACACCGGAGCAATCTTTACCAGATTTCTTATAAGATTCACCGCAATTTCCGTATTCTCCTGCTTCGCATTCACCAGATCCCCTGTGATCAGGATCACATCCGGAGCCTGCTCCTTCACCTTCCTGATCAGCCTGGAATTCCCCCTGCCAAAACTGCTGTCATGCAGATCCGTCAACTGCACGATGCGAAGAGACGAAGAAATCTTCCCTGTGGAAGAAGTAATGTGTGTCACAGACAGCGCATATTTAGAAGCCAGCAGGCTGGCTGCTGACAGAGTGACGAGTATGATCAGCAGATAGAGCAGACAGCTTTTTAATTTTTTACCGGATATAAACATAGATACTACCTCCTGATTGCTGCTGGTGCCTGAATTCCAAATTTTGCCCGCAGTTTATCAATAATATTATATGGAAAGTACTCTGCGCAGTCTTTATTATCCATCATAACATCTGCTTTATTTTTTCTTCATACCTATTTCTTAGTTTGGCATTTTTATCATTTCTTTTGATTAAATTCTCTCCTACACATTCATATGCCTTTGCAAAATTCCCTTCTGCTTCATAAATATTTCGTCTTATAAATACCGTTCCCGGTGCATCAGGATTCAATTCCTCTGCAATATTAATCTGTTCATTTGCCAGTTCCAACAAACGGGAATCCGTTCTTTCTTCACATATGTACTTATAAAGATAAGCTTTTGCCATATTATAATGGGTATCAACAAAAGAAAAACAAAGTTTTTCAGCAGTCTTGCACCAGCTAATGTCCTGATCTATAATTGACTGCCATTTTTGTTTTATTTCATCTTTAAAAACTATTTCATCAAGCAGAATTTCATTTCTGTCATCTATACCAGAGTCCTTATCAAATGCTTTTAAATCTAATGCTACAACAGTATTATACGCCTTATAGTCAAGTGGATCCGTCTTAAAAGCTGCTATATATGTTTCGCGCGCCTCTTCGTATTTATCTCTGGACTGATAAATAAGTCCAAGATTTCTTCTGTATCTGCCTTTATAAGGCGCTTTTGAAACCGCATAATCCAGTTTCTCTAATGCCTTATTCAAATAATCTTCTTTCTTATCCTTATCCGGTACATGCCTGCTCATTTGATACAGCATATATCCCTGGGAATTACAAAAGTAAGCCCTTATTTCATCATCCCATAACTTAATTTTATTTGGATGATCCATAATTTCTTCATAATAATTTACACTTGTTTTCGCTTCTTCCATATTGAATGCATTCGCAGTCATATTTTTATAAAACAGAATATCTGCCAAACGCATTCTCAGAAAATTTTTCATCGGGTCTGTTTCAGCCCAAATCGTATACGGCTGTTCACACATTAAGTCCCAATAACGCTCTGCGAGATCACATGCCAGCATATTAGCTTTTGCCTTTTCATTGTTTTCATAACATCTGCAGCAATAAATATACTTTTTCTCATATTTAATAATACTGTCAATGTTGTTGTATTCCACTTTGGTACTCCAAAACAGATTGGCAAAAAAATCAGATGCATAATATCTCTCACCAGTTAAATAAAGCAAATTGGCAAATTCCGTTTTTGTGGTAAGATACTGTACCTTCTTTTCTCTTTCTTCATCTGAATCGTCTATTCTTTTTTCATAATTCTCAAAAACTTCTTTTTGCGTTTCCTTATAACTTTCCAACGTATCTTCTACGTCTTGTTTATTCACCACATTATAAATATTTAATCCAAGCCATATCGCAACAGCAATGCTGATAATTGTAAGCCCTGTAGTTAATAAACTATTTGTCTCCAAATTATTGGCATACCCTATAAATGCCGACACGTTTTCCCCAGAAGTTTTTTTGCATATTTCATATAGCTCATCTAACACCCTGTAAAAATAAAAATACTGAATCAGATTTGCAATAACCAATATAGCACATAAACAAACAGGAATTAAAATCCAAAAATTTCGATTTCTTTTTTTCTTAGACATACTTCATCCTTCCTACATAGTCAAGTCTGTTTTTTCTTATAAATCAAAGATTTACTCAAGCGGATATTCCGATTTCTGTAATTCCTGTCTAAAATAAATTAGGTATCTGTTTTATTAACTCAACAATGCCACTAGCAATAATACCTGTTGTCACACCTTCAGCCAGTTGCTTTATTTTTGAAAAATTCCTTTTGATTTTAAATGGTTCTTTATGCTTCGCTGTATCGTCTATTGCCTCACTGATTATTACACGTACTTCTTTAGCTTTGTCCCCAAATTCTTCCTCAAACAGATTATTATTTGAATATTGTTCAATTTTCTTCAACGCTTCCAGAACTTTATCATAATCAAACTCTTTGTTCTCCTGCATATTCTGCGTAGAGCTAACTGTTCCCTGCTGTATTTGTGAACCAATAACATCTCCGGAAATATTCATTGTATTATTACTAACATTCTGACTGCTCATATAATCCTCCAATCTTGCCGCAGCATTAGCGGCATCCTGTAAAGTTACAAAATAATCTCTGCCCTTTGCATACATATTTTCCACAATTTGAAACTGTGGATTTCCATAATCATGCCAATATCTTCTTTCACTTTTATATGTTTTCGGATATTCATTATTATATGAAAACGCCTTTCTTCCTATCTTTTGAAGCAACTTCACCTCACGCTTCGTTATCGTTCCATACAGAATTGCCTCATGGACCATTTTCATATCGGAAATAATAGTATCATAATATGAAATAGAAGAATATATGGTCATCTGAAAATCAAAATCGACCTTTTCCCAAAAGCCATTTCTTTTTGATTCCTCCAACCACGAATTCATCATTTTCTTTATTTCTTCCGTATATTTAATCCATTTTTGAATATCCAAATCAATATCGGTCAGAGATTGTTCTTCATACGAAGTCGCTCCGCCAAATATTCCCTGTGCCATTTCGTCTTCCTCTCTTATTGCTTACTCATTCTTATTTATTTGGATTGTATCATAAGCCCTTTATCTTCACCACATAACAAAAAATGATTTCTGGCTATCACATATTTAAATCAAAATAATGATAACATGAAATCATTTTTATATAAAGTAAAAAACTACTCTCTTTTAATTTTCCGTTTTTGTGCATTTAGGACCATTTCACTTCAGTTCTTCTGGTGTTGTTGACTCCTTAAATTAGCATAATACTGATCTACTTGCCTGTCTCTGGAATGATCTGTATACTGTCATTAGTTTACAGAAAGAAAAAGGTCCCAGAGCACCCTCCGTGACAAGTCGTGTACTCTGAGACCATGGTCTAAAACCATGATTATTATATCAGATTACACACTGATCCTCAAGGAGGATATTGGTGTTTTTTGTTGAGAGCAGTGAGAACTCCCATTTATGCCCTGTCTGTCAGGGAATGCTCCGTTACAGGGATTCCCGTCCTCGCATCCGCAAAAAGGAAGGCGGAATGAGGGAGCGTCTGATGATCCGCGGGTTCCGATGCCAGAACTGTCATAGCTACCACAATGAACTTCCAGACTGTCTTGTTCCCTATAAACACTACGAAGCAGAGGTGATTGCCGGTGTTCTGGATGAAGTTATCCTTCCGGATGACCTGGATTCTGAGGATTATCCGTCCTTCAACACCATGCTCCGCTGGCTTCAATGGTTTCGTGAAAACTTGCAGCGTATAGAAGGATACCTGCGGACAGTTGGATATCAGATATTGAATCTGGGAGAGGAACTCCTGTTTACTTCCGACTTGCTGCTCAACAAGATCAGAAACAGATATCAAAACTGGCTGGAACTTATCCTCCGGTTCATTTATAACAGCGGTGGAGCTTTAATGCCAATCCGCTGGTAGATCTATGCACCTGCTTTGGTTCGTCTGTCATGCGTGCAGATAGTATAGTGGTCTCAAAAGGAGGTATCTATACTATGAGTACAAGTGA
>OKVF01001080.1_pt1 | contig 23806 bp, 15 predicted proteins | sample 1604831 | NCBI WGS metagenome assembly OKVF01 (sample SAMN01760980, study PRJEB22395) | human gut metagenome
GAAGTAATGATCTCAGGGAAATGTCAGCATGTATGTAGTTTTGAAGATACAGTGAAGAACCAGCTGGATGATAGCTGGTTTTTTTGTGCGCAAAAATGGGGATAAACATAAGGTGATTGAATAAAAAGGATACCAGAAAAGGGACGTCAGAAAAAAGAATGGTTTTCCATGCGGTTTCGGGGCCTAGGAAACCATTCTTTTTTCTGCCTGTTTGTTTTGAGAGTGTAACAGTGGTTGAAGTGGTTGAGTGAAAAATCAGACAGGTCAATATGGCGGATGTTATATGTTGGAGAGAGGATGTTTTACGGAGGTATAGATGTGAGAAGGAATGAGAGGTGTTGCAAATATTATGTATTAAGGATTGACAGAGTATAAGAGGTATTAGTATAATTTGAATTAGTCTGAACTAACACAGCCGCAAATATAAATTAGTTCAGAGAAAAAACATATGAAGAAAGATACAGAGTTTACTGCCGGTACAGGAGATATTATGCCTTCTTCCAGGCGGGAAACAGAGGAAGATATGCTGGAGCAGTTTTGTATTCTGGCAAATAAACGGATGGAGATTACAGTTCCGGATATTTGCAGGCGTATGGATCTGACCAGAAGAGAAGTAAATTTTTATCTGAAGCAGATGGTGCTTCACGGATATATTCTGCCGCCTAAAGAAAAGGAAAAGATTGTTCTTACGGAATTTGGCAGGATTACAGGTGAGGAATTCAGATACAGACATGAGATTTTTACTCAGTTTCTGCAATTTGTAGGAGTGCAGAGTGACAGGGCAGAAGAAGATGCCTGTCGTATTGAACATGTAGTCAGTGAGGAGACAGTTCAGCAGATTTGTAATTTTGTGGACTATGGAGATACTTTTGAGAGGATTCTGAAATATTCAGATCTGCGGACGAGGTATAATCCTGGTACTTATACGTTTATAATGGGAATTTACTATATGGAGAAAACCTGTCCAAGGAGACTGGCTGTGGAATTTCAGCAGTTTTCTGAGAATATCCTGCTCCATGTGGAAAAGAAATACAGTTATTTTGAATTAATACGAACGAAAGATAAAGGCGATGGATGGATCTGGTATAAAGATCCTGAGCAGGGATGGATGCGGGCAGAACAGAAGGAGGGAAATCCGTGGATTCCGTCCGGAGTTTTTGAATTTTCTACAAGGAGACAGGATCCTGTGACGGAAGGAAATGTATTGATCGCATTTACCAGAGAAGGGGAGCGTCCCTTGGAATGGAACTGCCGGGAGCTGGATGTTCATATCTGGAAAGTAGGGGTGTAAGTATGGCAGATACAGAGTATGAAAATTTACTTCATCCGTCCATGCTGCAGATTAGCTATCTGTTGGAGCTGGAGAAAATTGGGAAAAAGCGTGGAAGTGTGGCGTTAATTGCGGATACCTGCGGTGTGAGTCACGGCCCGGTAAGCAGATTTTTTAAGGAGTGCATTGGCAGAGGATATCTGACAGAGCGGTATGAATTTACGGATGAGGGCGAACGGGCATTATTTATTTATAAAAAGATTCTGAGGGATGTACAGATATATCTGAAAAAGATGGAAATTCCTGAGATAGAGATTCCGGAGAAAACAAAGCAGCTGGTGGAAAATGTGGATTACGATCTGCTGCGCCTGATGACCAGGAATGCCGGACAGGTGAAAGAACAGAAAAATCATACCCAGAGTGAGGACATGGGAAAATATTTTCTGGAAAAAATTCTGGATAAGGGAAATTTTCAGGTGGGAATTGCCATTCATCAGGTGAGCAGAAACAGAGAGACTAAGCTTTCTATGGCTCATCAGGGTTTTGAACATCTGGCCTATATCCGTAATAATACCCGGGGAAGCTGGCTGGAACTGACCATACGGGAAATGCATGCCCGTTCCAGAATTGACGGGGCGGATATGAAAGGGCATTTGTCGTCTCTGAAATATGAGAATCAGGGACAGCTTCACCAGGCTGCCATAAAAGATGGACATCTGAGGATTCCTTTAAGCGCCTGCAGATTTTTCAGAAGCAGGAGAGGAAATGTGAAGGGTACAGTTATGATCACAGTTACCTGCAGTGTTGGGAAGGCACATATGCCGGAAAGCACGGCATTGCTGACGTTTTGGATGTGAAATGAATTATTTGATATTGCCTGTTTAACCAGACTGCGGAGCAGATATTTGGTATGGGGATTTTCCTGGAAACGCAGGAGAATCCCTTTTCTAATAGAGAAAAACTGTGCGGAAAGAAAAATATAACAAAATTTGGCATATTTTGTGGAAAATATAAAAAAACTATAAATTGAGAGAAAGTACTGGAAATACGGCCCATATTGTGCTAAAGTCAAGATAAGCATTTTATTTCTATTATCTGCTCAGGCCTGAAGAGTCTGTCTGGATGCATTTCTGCCGTTCTGGCATTACAGGAAATCTCAATGCTTAATATCACAACTTAAAAGCAGGGAGATTTCAGAAGCGGAAATGCGTGCTGATTTCTCCCGGTTCGCAGGAGGAATCATATGGGAAATAAGGATACTCTTACGAAAGATTACATGAAGAATGCGCAAGTGTTTGCGGATGCATTCAATCATTTGATTTACCAGGGAAAAAAGGGCATAGAGCCGGAGTTGTTACATAGTGTGGATACAGCGGAGGTGGCTGTGCCTTATGGAAAAGACAAAAAGAAAACAATACCGTATCCGGTGCAGAAGTACAGGGATGAACTGAAACTGTTCCATGCTATGGAGGATGGGAAGGTAGTGTATGTACTGCTGGGAGTGGAAAATCAGTCTGAAATACATTATGCCATGCCTGTAAAGGATATGGTATATGATGCACTGGGGTATGCGTCGCAGGTTGAGGAGACAGCAAAGAAAAACAGAGAAGAAAAGAGGAAAGGGTCATCTGCGGAATTTTTATCTGGTTTTTATAAGGAGGATGTACTGATCCCGATAATTACTTTGGTAGTTTATTTCGGCGCAGACCAATGGGACGGACCGAGGAGATTGCATGAGATGTTTGACATGAAGGACGAAAAGATTCTGTCCATGGTACCGGACTATAAGATTAACCTGATCGCCCCGGCAGAGATGAGTGATGAAGAGTTTGATCATTTTACAACGGATTTACGGGAAGTACTGCTGTTTCTGAAGTACTCAAAAAACAAAAAGAAACTAAAAGAAATCGTGGAAACCGATTCCGGATTTCATGAAATGAAAACCCAAACAGTGCTGATGTTAAACGAACTGACAAATGCGAAGCTAAAAATACATGAAGGAAAGGAGACTCAGAATATGTGTACAGCAATCGACGAGATAAGAGAAGAAGCGAGACTGCAAGGAGAATTACAAGGAGAATTGCGAGGCGAACAAAAAGGAAAAATAGTAGGGGCACTTTTGTGTGGGAAAAATGTGAAGGAAATCTCCGAATTACTTGGTGTTTCTGAGCAGAAGGTTCTGGAAGTCAAGGAGACAGAAGGACTGTAAATTTATTAAAAACGAAACGGATACTATAAAAGAGTATCATTTTATGAAGACTGTTATTGAGGAAAATTTTCAGTGAATTAAAAGCCGAAATTGAGAAATTTCGGCTTTTTTTAGTGCAAAAAAGTAGAAAAGTGTTGAATTTATGGGATTTTCTGGAAAATGTAAATGGTTCCCACAGGGAACGAAACAAGAAAAAATTAGTTGACACTAACCGAATGCGTCTGTTAGAATTGCGCATGAAAAAGGAGTTAGTCAACAATAACCGGCGGCTGTGTTATTGTTGATGGATTCTGTAGCACTTTTAGTTGTGCTATTTGTAAAAGCATTGCTTTCGGAGTAGCCATGAGATTCAGCATATGGATAGTATGGTTATTCCGAAAGAGTGTGCGGAAAAAAGAAAAAGGAGATTTTGACAGAAATGAAAAGAAAAGATTTGTGGGCGAGATTATCTTCTTGTACTATGGCAGCATTAATTGCGACTACCTCTGTAGTTCCTACATATGGAGCAGATTTTTCTGACGGGACTGTGATGGAGCAGACTCAGGAAACTGAGGATGTGGCTGAGGCAGACACTGTTGAAGGTTCAGCAGATGCAGTTGAAGAAACAGCAGAAACAGATGCTGCAGATGTTTTTACAGATGATGTACAGACTGAAGAATTCAGCAGCGATGTAGCTGTTCAGGCAGATGAGCAGGCTGAGGCACAGACAGGATTCGGTACAGCTAATACACAGCTGGCAAAAGGCACCTACACTGTGAAAGCATCTCTGATGAAAGGAAATGATCCTACAAGTGCATCTATGGCAGGTTCCTGCATCGCAGGAGATGCAACAATGGTTGTTGCTGAAGATGGAAGCGCTACAGTTACAGTACCGATCCAGTCAGTTACTGTTATGGGCATGACAGGAAACGCTGAGCAGTGGAAAATCTACAAAGGCGATATCACAACAGAAACAACAGATGCTTCTGCTACTACAGGAGAAGACGGAAAAGTAAACAGCATTACATTTACAATCCCGGACAAGAGCCAGGACGGTGTTTATGTAAACATGTATATTGACCTGATGCAGACAACACAGGATGCATTCCTGAAACTGGACTATGCCAATGCACAGCCGGTAAAAGCACCGGTAGATACAGCAGTTCTGGAAGCAACTATCGCACAGGCAGCAGCTCTGGATGAAATGTCCTATACAAAAGCATCCTGGGACGGAAACAAGGATGCGATTGAAGCAGCAAAAACAGCAGCAAAAGCAGCTCTGGAAGCGAAAGAATCCCAGGAGGCTGTAGATGCAGCGAATACTGCACTGGCAAATGCAGTAGGCAAACTGGTTGAAGCAGGAGACCAGACAACACTTAAAGAAACCCTGGCTCGTGCCAAAGCTCTGAATGAAACTGATTATACTGTAAAAACCTGGAACTATGTAAAGAAATACATTGATCAGGCAGAAACAGTAATTGCCAACCGTGATACAAAACGAAATGTAAACAGTGCGAATTTCTCACTTGATCTGTATATCGGAAAACTGGTTCCGAAGTACAATACAGAGAAACTTGAAAAGAAAATTGCAGAGGCTGAAGCATTAAAGAAAGAAGATTATACAGCAGACAGCTGGAAACAGGCTGGGCTGGCCAGTGTGATCAATGCAGCTAAAGAAGTAATTGAAAACCGTGGAAATAAAGATGATGTTCATACTGCAATGGACAGACTTGAAACAGCAATGGATAAGTTAGTTCCTGCTTCTAATGAAGTAACAGTAGGACGTGGCAATTTTCAGAAGAAACTGGCACCTGGAACTTACAGTATTCCGGTTGAACTTCTGAATGGCGGAAAATCTGAATCAACAAATCAGTATACATCTGCCAATTATATGAGTCAGGTTTCCATGGCACATGGATGCTTCATAGATGATACAGCTACTATAGTAATTCACGAAGACGGAACAGCAACTTTCACAGCAGGAGTACAGGCAATCACAGCTATGGGACTGACAGGTGCAGCTTCTGACTGGACCATTTATGAAAGTACACAGGATTATCTGGATGGAATAGCAAATTCTTCTACAGGAGCACGTTACAATGCACGTGTAGATGAGAGCAAAGTACAGGCAGGAAAGAAGAAACCATCTAAAATCAGCTTCACAATCCCGGATCTGAAACAGAACGTAGTAGCTACCAATATGTACATTGAAGTTATGTCTGTTCATCAGGATGCATGCATTGGTCTTGACTGGATGAATATAGAGAAAGTAAGCGATGATACAAGTGAAACATCTACAGTAGAAAGAGAGTATGTAGTAAAAGCAGATACTCTGACACAGCTTAAGAATATGAAAGCCGGAACTACAGTAGCACTGGATGAAGACGTAACTCTGACAGAAGATCTTACAATCAAAGGTGGAACACTTGATCTCAATGGACATACTCTGAATCAGGCAGACAATCTGATCATGATCAAGGGTGATGTAACAATCATTGACAGCAGTGCTGAGAAGACTGGAAAGATTACCCGTGAAAGATATTTTGAAAACAGCCAGTCTACTACTTCTATTTCTGTACAGAAGGGATCACTTACAGCAGATGGAGTTACAATTGATGGACAGATTGGAAACAAGATTTATACAGTAGATTCCATAAGTCAGAGAGAAAATCCTCGTGTTTCTGTTAAACTGACAAATTGTACACTGTTAAATACAGTGCAGATAAATACATATGTCGGCGGAGCTCCGAATGTGGCATTTACATATCTGGATAATGGTGTAGATGTTGTTATGGATTCTTGTACTGCAGACAATGGCGTAACTATTGGATATGGTACAGGTGAAAAAGCGGTTATTACGAACTGTACATTAAAATCTATTGAATTGTACGGAGATGTAGCTACAGTAACTGGAACAACAACAACAACTGACAGGGCTTCAATCAATGCCGGTGAAATGACAATCAACAATGATAATTTTGCTGGTCTCACTGTTGGTGGTTCAGGTGATGTAACACTGGAAGATGTAACTGCGAAAGTAACAGGAAGAAATAGTGCAGCTCTGAAAATTACCGGTAGTGGACAGATTACTGTAAAGAGCGGTGTTTATGAAAGTGAAAAGAACTATGCTGTACAATCTGAAGGATTCCCAGTACAGATTGACGGTGGATATTTCAAGGGAACAAGCGGAAGTGTAGATGGTGCATATACAACTCCGGCAGGAAAGATTCTTGGAGATGTGACTGAAGGAGAATATGCAGGCTATCAGACAGTAGTAGATGGAGAAGAGCCGGAAGTAACAGATCCGGTAGCAACTATTTACAATGCAGATGGAACTGTAGCAAAACAGATTTCAGCAGAAAATGCAGCACTTGCATTATCCTATGCGACAAACGGGCAGACTGTTAAATTAAATACAGATCTTAGCGTAGATAATGTTAATTTCTATAAAAACTGTACATTTGATCTGAATGGACATGTTTTAAATGTAGCAGAGGGAATTGTTGGAAATGGTGGAACTTGCCGCGTGATTGACAGCTCTGCTGAGAAAACAGGAAAAGTACTCAGTGAAGGAGGAATCTTCACAGGAAATTCAGCTAGTGCGGTAATTATTCTGGATGGTGTTTATGGTGAGTGCCTTTATGTACAGGGAATGTCAGCTGGTACTGCTTATGTTACAAATGGAGCAACTGTCAGCGGAGCATTTATTCTGAATGCTGTTATGGGCGGCGGACTTACACATGTTCAGGACAGCTCCTGGACAATTGCTGAAGTAGACTACAATGGAGATCCGGTTGATGGCAAAGTACTTCTGGAAAATTCCACACGTACATCTCAGTATACAATTACTGAAACAGGCGATCGTACTTACACAGTAACAGTCAATGACCTTGGAAAAGCAATGAGAGCATTCGAAGCTCTGGATGCATCTGCTTATACAAAGGCAAGCTATGAAGCTGCGAAAGCAATCTACACAGAAATGGATGAGAGCGCTGACGAAGATATCACAGGTGATGTAGTTACTCAGAAAGCAAAAGAATTAAATGATGCTATGGCCGCTCTGGAAGCCCGTGCTTCTGAAGCGTCTGTAAAAGCTTTAAAAGATGCTGTGACAGCAGCTAAGAAGGTTTCTTCCAAGTATTATTCCACAACTTCTTATACGGCTCTGGCTAAAGCAGTAACAGCAGCAGAGAAGCTTCTGGCTGGTGATGATGCTTCTGACAGTGCAGTAAAGGCAGCAACAGATGCAGTAAAAGCAGCACAGAAGAAGCTTGTAAAACTTACATCCCAGTCTATTACCGGTGTAAGCAGCAAGTATTCCAGAAAATATAAAGATAAAGCATTTACTCTGAAAGCAAAAGCAAAAACAACTATCAGCTACAAGTCTTCTAATGAGAAAGTTGTTACTGTAGATAAGAACGGTAAAGTTACCATTAAAGGTTCAGGTACAGCGAAGATTACTGTAACAGCTAAGAAGACAACCAAATATTGCGAAGCTACCAAGACAATTACCATTACAGTTGCGAAGATTTCCCCAACTGTTAAGACAAGCGTAAGCACAAAGACTTACAAATATGCAACCATTAAGAAGAAAGCACAGGTATTTACTCTGGGCGCTTCAGTAAACAGCAGGGGAACTCTTTCCTACAAGAAACTTTCCGGAAGCTCAGCTATTAAGATTGATGCAAAGACAGGCAAGCTTACCGTGAAGAAGGGTCTGAAGAAAGGTACTTATAAAGTAAAAGTTCAGATCAAGGCAGCTGCAAGAGGAAATTACAATGCAGGAAGCAAGACTGTAACAGTTACAGTAAAGGTTAAATAATCAGAATAAGAAATAAAGATGATCATACAGCGAAAAAAACGCTGTATGGTTATCCTGTTCAATGAGAAAGGCGGATTTAAAGTATGAAAAAGCGTGTAATCGCAGTTTTATTATCTGCTATGATGATCACATCCATGGCGCCTGTTTCAGCAATGGCATCTTTTGATGATGGCACTGAAGTTCAGGTGGCAGATGAGTTTACAGGTGCGGATGAGACAGGAGATATTTTCGCGGCAGGAGAAGAGGCGGACGCAGACCTTTTCGATACAGAAGAAGATGTTTTCAGCGCAGAGGCAGCGGATGCAGTTACGATTAATGGTGTTTCTTTTGAAAGAGATAAAACCTATATTGTACCGCTTACACTGAAGAATGCACACAACCTGGAGCAGGACAGTGCGGCAGTGGCATGCCCGGGCAAGTTCGGAACATTAACATTTGACGAGGACGGAACACCGAGACTTTCCACTAACCTTCGCAGTGTTACAGTAGGAACTCTGACAGACTATGCCTATAATTTTAAAGTTTATCAGGCACCGAAGGCTTCAGGTGAAACAGTAGATGCTGATATCGTTGCGACACAGGATGTACCGAAAGCAGACGGAAGCGGAAACCATGAGGTGCCGGAAACCATTTCTTTCGCAATTCCGCAGGGAACTTTTGACCAGAACGGCGTGTACCTGAGCATGTATGTAGATGCGATGGGTTATGCACCGGATGCTTATCTGCAGATTGATTATGCAGATGCAAAAGAATCCGGAGATCCATCTTTGAACTTTACCACAGAAGTAAGTACAGCAGAGGTGGAACAGTTCGGTAACTATAATGTTACTTCTCAGGTAACAGTTACAGACGGACGTATCACAGCAGTTACACTGGATGGAAATGATTTCAAGGGAACACATGCAGATGATAACCAGATGTATTTAAATAAAGCGATTAATGGTCTGGGTAGTACAAAGGGTATGAAGGACAAGCTGGTAGGCCTTTATATGAATGATGCCGATAAACTGAATAAACTGGATACCGTTACAGGTGCTACTTATTCTTCAAATGCCATCAAGACAGCGACCATGAACGCTCTTGGTGTAAAAATCGAGCAGGAAATAATCCCGGATGCTCCGGAAGAAAAACCGGAAGCTGGTTTCTACAGCATTGATATCAAGGACAGAACAGATGTGGTAGACCATGGACTGGTAGGAGAGAGCAAGAAAACAACTGCATATCTCCGTGTAGATAATGATGGAAAAATGTGGCTGACCTACAAGATGGTTTCCGGTACAGTGGGAGAACCATTGTATGTACTGGGCTATAACGGCTACTATCCGGACAACAACACAGAAGGACCACTTTCCACAGAGGGTGTAACTTACTCCACTGAGAGAATGACAGCTCCGACCATCGGTGAGAATGATGTGGTAACTGACATCACAGTTCCACTGGACGGCGTACGTCAGACATACATCAACAATGTATACCTGTACGTAGAAGCCATGAAGAACCTGAACGGCGAGGTCTCAGGAGTTTACTTCGACAATGGCAAATTCAACATCAACTCTACTATCACCCTCTACTGGGATACATTGACTAACCTGTCAGAGGATACAGAATCCGATGGAATTGCGAAGCTGGCAGACGGTGTATATAAATTAAACGGTGAGATGCTCAAGGTTAATAAAGTGGACAAATCCATGAGTAACAACGCCATTAACCATAATATTAAACTGACAGTGAAGAATGGTATTCCAACTGTAAGTATGAACTTCAACGGAATGACTATTTCATCACTGAAAGGTTATCTGAAGAACCTGTATTATTATGAAACAGGTTATGATGTGAATAAGTACGGGGATCCGTCAGGTGCTATGTCACCGGTGAATGTAGATTCCTGGCAGCAGTATACAGATGGTACCCGTTTCTCAGATGATTTCGGTACTGATTATCCGAATGATGTTTCTTTCCCGCTTTGCCTGGAGGCACTTCAGGGAGAAGATTATATCCCGATGCAGGTGTTCGTTCCTGTAATGGAAGCGATCACTGCAGGCAGCGGTACACAGAATGTTTATCTGAAGCTGGATTACAGTACACTGACTAAGACTACAGCAGATGATAAAGATTTTGCAGAACAGGAAACAATTGCCAAGCCAACCCCAACCCCTGCAGAGAAGAAGTCACAGACTGTAAAAGCAGCGCATACCTCTTACAGTAAGAAATATGGTGACAAAGCCTTCTCTCTGGGGGCTAAGGCAAGCACAGCTCTTTCCTACAAGACCAGCAATTCCAAAGTTGCCACTGTAGATAAATACGGCAAGGTAACCATCAAAGGTGTGGGAACAGCAAAGATCACTGTTACGGCAAAAGAAACAGATACTTATAAAAAAGCAGTAAAGACCATTACAGTAAAAGTAGCAAAGGGTACTCCGACAGTAACTGCCAAGGTTACATCCAAGACCCTGAAATATACTTCTGTTAAGAAGAGCACTCAGAGCTTTTCACTGGGAGCAGCGGTGAACAGCAAAGGAACTCTTTCCTATAAGAAGACTTACGGAACTTCCGCGATCACTGTAAACAGCAAGACTGGAAAGATCTATGTGAAAAAGGGCTTAAAGAAAGGCACTTACAGAGTAAAGATCCAGATCAAGGCTGCTGCAAGGGGATATTATAATGCAGGAAGCAAAACTGTTACAGTAACTGTAAAGGTGAAATAAGCCATAAAAAATTCATTCTGAATGAAATTAGGGGGACTGTCCCGTAGAGACAGCCCCCTTTTGGTGAAAAGAGGAAAACAGGCATGATCGTTAAGAAAAACGGATGGAAGAGGATAGGAATCTTTCCTCTGGTAATGGTGCTTTATGTGGGAAACGGAACCCTCGTATATGCACAGACATACACAGATACACAGGAAATGACAGCAGAAACGCAGGCACAGCTGGAACAGGCAGTGGCAGCTGCACTTGCAGGGATCGAGAGCAGTGTGGACAAAAGTGTACTGGATGATCTGATCAGTCAGGCAGCAGCTCTGAACACCTCTGCATATGATGAGACAAGCAGTGCACTTCTGGCAGGAGCAATTGCTTCCGCAAGGCAGGTTTCTGCAGATACGGGAGCATCTCAGTCCATGGTTGACAAGCATATCCGGCTTCTGGAGACAGCGGCAGCGGCGCTTTATGGAAAAACAGACGCCAATACTGTTTATGATGGCGTTTACCAGATGGATGGAAGACTCTGGCACGCAACTTCTGATCAGGTTTCCATGGGAAATTCTGCGCTGGTTAAGCCTTTTGAACTGATCAAACAGGGAGACAGTCTGACACTTCGGATAGAATGCCAGACACTGACCACGAAGCTGGGAAAAACAGATTTCACAGGATATCTGGCAAAAATGTGGTATTTTCCGGATTGTACAGATGAAGACACGACACCTTTTTCGTTGGAAGGAAACCAGGAGCCGGTTTCTGTTGCTGATGAAAATGGAGCGGAAGATTTTTCCGCAGGAGATGAAAATGAGAACGATTCCGCGGAAGCAGCTGTTCAGGAAGATCAGGTGGCAGCGCAGGCATTGAATTCCGAGGGTGTGGAAGTGGGTGTAGAGTCATGGTATGACACATATGATTCTTATAATGATCCGAAAAAGGGTACAGATGCCAATGTAAAGGGCAGCAAATATCCTCATTACATAACAATGCCTGTATCTCTGAATCAGGGACTGGTCTGGGTACAGCTTTATGTACCTGTAATGGAGAGTATCAGTGCGGGAGGCGGACTGCAGTATGCGAAACTTTATCTGGACTGGAATACTTTGACACAGATCAGTGGAACAGACAGTGATAAATCTGAACTTACAGATACTCTGACACAGGCACAGGCAGTTCTGGCAGGGCTGCAGAAGGATTCTCAGGGATTTGCCAGAGAGCAGATCGATATGCTGGCGCAGGCGGTGACTGCAGCACAGGCAGTCTGTAACAATATAAATGTTGACCAGACTATCGTGGATAATGAGACAAAAGTGCTCCAGGCTGCTATTCATGCTGCATCTATTACAAAAGTAGATTCTGACAAAAGTCAGCTGAAGAAGGCTATTGAAACAGCGGATACTTATCTGAATGAAACAGAGGTGGAGTTTGACGCAGTGACCCTGGAAACACTTCGTTCTGTACGTAATTATGCACAGGAAGTCTATGATGATGTGGAAGCTTCTCAGACACAGGTGAATAAATGTGTATCAGCCATTGATGAAGCCATCAGTAATCTGGTGATCGTAGGCGGTGACCGGAGACAGCTGAAAAAAGCTTTAAACACTGCAAAGGAATATCTGAATGACGGAGACAATTATACGGCCACTGCGCTGAAAGCCCTGCAGTCAGTGTATGACCGGGCACTGGCAGTTTATAAAGATGAGAATGCCAGTCAGGATGAGATTGATGCCCAGACAGAAGTCCTGACTTATACGGTAAGCACTCTGAAGAAGATCGGGGATGTTCCGGCTGATAAAGGAAGTCTTTATGAGATGATCTTGACTGCTTCCAATCTGGCAGGACAGGACAGCGTATACACAGCGGCAACAATCAAGAGCCTGAAGAAGGCGATCACAGCAGCTGAGAAGGTTTATAAGTCGGATTCTTCTGTACAGTCAGAGGTGGATGCTCAGGTTTCTGCTCTGTCTGCTGCAATCCGGAATCTGGAAAAGAAGGCGGCTTCCGATACATCAAACAGCAGTGACAGCAATAGTAATAGCAGCGGGCTGGATGTGAAAAATCTGGCGGATGGCGTGTATTCTGTTACCGGAAATATGGTAAAGACGGACAAATCCACAGCGTCAATGTCCGATGAAGCCATTAACCATACCATCAAACTTACGGTAAAAAACGGCAAATATACTCTGACTCTGGATTTCAAGGGACTGACGATCAACGGGCAGTTAGGTTATCTGGGAACTCTGAAATATTTCAAGACAGGCTATACACTGGATAAGAACGGAACACCGCAGGGAACAACAGCCAGGGTGAATATCAGCTCTTACCAGAAGTACACCACAGGAGCGCTGGTATCTGATAACTTCGGTACGGATTATCCGGATATCGTTACATTCCCTCTTATTAAAGAAGCATTGAGTGACGGTTATGTTCCGCTGCAGGTATTTGTACCGATCATGGATTCTATTTCGAAGGGAACCGGAACTCAGGCAGTATTCCTGAAGCTGAACTGGAGCAGTCTGAAAAAGACAAACAGTAAGGATTCAGGATTCAATGATGACAGTTCCAATGGAGATGGAAGTGGATCCGGAAATACGAATAATACCGGCGGCTCTGGAAATGCAGGGGGAAATTCACTGTTAAACGGTGGTTCCACACTGACCGGAGGTGGCAGTAAGTTAAGCGGTTCCACAAGTTCCCTGAAATCCGGAAGTTCTCTGAAATCGTCAGCTTCGCTTTCTAAAAGCAGTACTTCCCTGAAATCCGCAGGTGCCAAGTCTCTGTCTTCCTCGAAGGGGACGGCATTAAAGAGCAGTGCGAAAGCAAGTGGGGATGCTGGAACTACCACACTGACCAGTTCAGGTATTTCAGAAGATCAGAGCAGCGGTACAACCTGGGAGGCAAGTGCAGAACAGGAAGACAGCTCATCCAAAAACACTTCAAAGGCTGTAATTCCAGTGGTTGTCAGCGGTCTTGCTGCTTTGTCAGGGGTACTTTATAAGGTGAAGAGCAGAGCCGCAGGCAGGAGGAAAAAGAAATGAACTATCTGAAAAAAATCTCCAGGTGTCTGGCTCTGACAGTGTGTATGATCCTTGGGATAGGAGCAGCTGCTGTCACTGAAAGAGCTGTTCCTGTTTATGCAGAAAGCGGCACTGTGTATTCCTGCAGTATCAACAGGAGTTATTCTCATCCAGTATCAGGTGTGATCGAAGATTCCGGAGGAGAGTCTTCGTATGCCACAGGACAGGGAATGGTAGAAGGGGCAGTCTATGCAGACGGTATGATGGAAGTGACGGATTCCGGCGGATATTATCTGACTATCCGAATGAGCCTGATGGATTACACTTCCAATCAGACTTTTGCCGTACAGAATGTGGGAGATTCCGGATGGAGCAGTACTGGAACAGCGGTGACTGCTACAGGTTCAGACAGTAATGGAACTACTGCGGATGTATGTATTCAGGTTTCGAGTGAGAATTGTATCGTGCGTATCGGGATGTATGTGTCACCTATGGGACGTGATGTAATTTTCTATGTATATCCTTCCAATTATTCTCAGGGAAACAGTGTGGGAATGACTCCTGCATTTGTGACAGAGGAATCGGGAAGTGGAGACAGCGGTACAGATAATTATGCAGCAGATACTTATGAAGGAGACAGCGGGACTACATTAAATACAGAGAACACATCCGGTGAAGAAGAACAGGAAGAAAACCAGTCACAGGAAGACAGTGAGGATCAGGGTACGAAGCTGCAGACTTCCAAACTGCAGGAGTCTGCACTGGAGAATAAAGATTCCAAAGCAGCACAGAGCAGTGCAGAAAAACAGAGTTCTTCTGACAGTGAGCTGAGCAGTGCACAGGGACTAAGCCTGTCTACGAAAGAGAAGACAGATGGGAATGCAGATAATTCAGCTGGAATATCTCTGAATCCTTATGTGATGCTTGGGCTTACTATTGTCGTGTCCGGACTTATACTGATCGGTGCAGCTGCCCTGGTTGTCTGGTATTTCCACAAGAACTGGCACAGATGGGGCAGAGAGGATGATGAAGATGATGAGTAGAACAGGCAGAAACGCCGGAAGATGTCTGGGAATTTTTGTTCTGGCATTTGTTCTGTCCCTGTCTCTTGGGGGATGTGTGGATCAGCATCCGGAAGGAACGGAGACTTCAGAAACTGCCGGAGAGAACGCGGGAACTGTGGAATCTATGCTGGAGATTACAGATCCAGTGGAAAAAAAGGCAGTGGAGACTGCAAAGGCGAAGGTACGTTATATGGGAACTGAGCCAAGGATCATTGCCACTTCACCTGCTACTGCAGAAATCTGTGACAAACTGGATCTGGATCTGGTTGGTGTGTGTTCCAGTTCTGTTTCCTCTATTCCGAAGCGTTATAAAGATGTAACAACAGTAGGAACCGCCATGAGTCCAGATATGGAGATCGTAGCAAGCCTGAATCCGGACTGGATCTTAAGTCCTGTTTCTCTGCAGTCGGATCTGCAGCCCAAGTATGAGAATATCGGAACTGATTGGGCTTTTCTGAACCTGCGCAGTGTACAGGGAATGTACCGGTCTATCCAGGAGCTGGGAGAGATCTTCGATAGGGAAGAGCAGGCAGATGCACTGGTGGAGAAATTCCGGAAGTTTTATGAAAAATATAAAAAGAAAAATGAGGGCAAAGAACATCCGAAAGTACTTATTCTGATGGGACTTCCGGGCAGTTATATTATTGCAACGGAGAATTCCTATGTGGGAAGTCTGGTGGCACTGGCTGGCGGTGAGAATGTATATACAGGAAGTGACCAGGAGTTTCTGACTGTAAATACAGAGGATATGAAGACCAAGGAGCCAGATATCATTCTGCGAGCAGCTCATGCGCTGCCGGATCAGGTTATAGAGATGTTTAATGAAGACTTTGCCACCAATGATATCTGGAAACATTTCGATGCGGTAAAGAATGGCAGGGTTTATGATCTGACCTATGAGTATTTCGGTATGAGTGCTACCTTTGCTTATCCTAAAGCTCTGAAGGAATTGCTGCCGATCTTGTATCCTGAGAGTGATGAGGACCTGGAGAAAGCAAAGAAAAACAGTGAAAATGCGCAGTCGGAGGCTGCTTCCTCGGATGCAACGAAGAAGTACGAGAAAAGCCAGAAAGCGCAGAAAACCGGAAAGAAAGAGGAGGAGTAACAGGGAATGGATAAAAACAGAGAAAAAAGAAAGCGTATCCGGGCAGTTCTTTCCTTTGTGATCATGACACTTGGTCTGGTGGTGCTGTTTTTCGCAGCAATTAATATCGGAAGCCTGAAGGTTTCTTTCGGGGAGCTGATGCGTGGGCTGTTTGTGGAGCGGATCGATGCAGTTGCTACGATCTATGACCTGCGTTTTCCGCGTATTATTATTTCGATGCTTGCAGGAGCTGCTATTGCAGTGTCTGGTGTGCTGTTTCAGGCGGTACTGAAGAATCCGCTGGCAGACCCTGGAATTATTGGTATTTCCAGTGGAGCCAGTTTCGCGGCAGTGCTGATCACGGCATTTGCACCACAGCTGTATTTCTTCACCCCGCTGGTGGCTTTTGCCGGAGGTGTGATCGCATTTCTGATGGTGTATTGTCTGTCATGGAAGGGAGGCTTAAGCCCTCTTCGCATTATTCTGACAGGTGTGGCTGTGGATGCGTTTTTTACAGGACTTTCCAGTGCGTTCAACAGCATGAGCGGCGGAAATATGTCCGGTGTGGCATCCATCGTAGAGGCGAACATTACACAGAAAACATGGGATGATGTTACCACACTGGTGCCTTATGTGATCGCGGGACTTTTTCTGGCGTGTCTGTTTATCGGAGAGTGTAACCTGATGTCACTGGAGGATAAAACAGCCAGAAGTCTGGGATTGAATGTAAATGCTACCAGGATCGTGATCTCTCTGATCGCAGTGTTGCTGGCAAGTATTTCTACTGCCATTGCAGGTGCCATCAGCTTTCTGGGACTGATCGTTCCGCATATTGGAAGAATTCTGGTGGGAAGTGATCATAAGGCACTGATCCCGTTTTCTGCACTGGCAGGGGCGTTTACTTTCCTGCTGGCGGATACCATCGGAAGGACCATTGCAGCACCTTATGAGGTCAGTGCGGCAGTGATCATGAGTGTGGTAGGCGGTCCGTTCTTTATTATTCTTCTGAGGAGGTCAAGGAAATATGCAAACTGAGAGAATACCAAATCAGCCGGAACAGGGAAGCCAGACAGCGCAGAAACCTGCCATGGAGGTCAGGGATGTGTACTTTTCCTATGGAAAGAATCCAATCCTCAAAGGTGCATCCCTGTCTGTACAGAAGGGTAAAATTACCACGATCCTGGGAGCCAATGGATGCGGCAAATCTACACTTTTCTCCCTGATGACGAAGAATCTGACTCCTGATAAGGGGAAGATCCTGATGGGAAAAAAGAACATAGCCAATCTGAGATTGAATGAATTTGCCCTGTGTGCAGCTATTGTTCATCAGTATAATACAGCGGCAGATGATATTACAGTAGAGCGACTGGTTTCATTCGGACGCACTCCTCATCTGGGTGTAATGGGAATCCAGGGAGAAGAGGATGAGAAATTTGTAGAGTGGGCTATGGAGGTAACAAATATTACTCAACTTCGTGACAGAGAGTTGTCCAGACTGTCCGGCGGACAGAGACAGCGTGTATGGATCGCCATGGCGCTGGCACAGGGAACGGAAATTCTTTTTCTGGATGAGCCTACCACTTACCTGGATATCCGGTATCAGATCGAGATTCTGGAGCTGGTGAAGAAACTGAACCGTGAATACGGGATGACGATTATCATGGTTCTTCATGAGATTAATCAGGCGATATATTTTTCTGATCAGATCATCGGATTGTGCGATGGTAAGGTGCTGGTGCAGGGGGAGCCGGATGAGGTGATCACAGAGGAGAGCATCCGGGCACTGTACGGAATTGAGCTGAAGGTGACCAGGATTGACGGGCGGAAATTTGTACTGACTGTGTAACAGAAAGACAGGATGGGAAACTGGTTGAATGCTGAAATTCGGGCAGCGTACCGTTTGATTATATAAGGAGCGAAAGTTTATGAAAAATACATTCAGGATTCTGTGGCTGATCCTTGGCTTTCTTTGCCTGGGACTGGGGACTGTGGGAATTGTACTTCCGATTCTTCCTACGGTACCGTTTTATATGGCAACGTTATTCTGTTTTGCAAAAAGTTCGGAGAGACTGCATACCTGGTTTATGGGAACCGATTTATATAAGAAGCATCTGGACAGCTTTGTGCAGAAAAGAGCCATGACTATGGGAACGAAGCTTCGCATTATGGGAACTGTAACTGTGATCATGGGGATTGGCTTTCTTTGCATGAAGAATGTACCTGTTGGAAGGATTTGCCTGATTGTAGTATGGGTCTGCCATGTGTTATACTTTTTCCTGAGAGTGAAAACCGTAAAAACGGAAAAGAAACACTTGCAGTCTGATATCTGATATGAAGCAAGAAAGAGAAGCGGAAACAGGAAGAAGATGCAGGAAAATAACATAAGCAATAACTCAAAAGGGGCATAAAAAGGTAAAAAACTCATGATAAAAACAAGACTGGTGGGACTGTTATCCCATGCAAAAAAGTATATTGTATATACGATCCTGTGGCAGTGGGCAGCACTTTTGTCACAGGTACTGGCAGTTTTTTCGATTGCAGATTTACTGGAAAAGGTCGTATATCACAGTGTGACAACAGCAGCTGTTGAACGTACAGTGCTCACACTGATCCTGGTGGTGATCGTCCGGTTTATCTGCGAGCGGATGGGGGCGAGATCATCCTATCTGGCATGCGTGGATGTGAAGCGCATTCTGCGTGAAAAGATTTATGAAAAGATGCTGAAACTGGGAGCATCTTACAATGAACAGGTGTCTTCTTCGGAAGTAGTACAGGTATCAACAGAAGGTGTAGAGCAGCTGGAAACTTATTTCGGAAAATACCTTCCGCAATTATTCTATAGTCTGATCGCGCCGTTGACTTTGTTTATTATTCTCTGCAGAGTAAGTCTGAAAGCGAGTGTGATTCTCCTGATCTGTGTACCGCTGATCCCGATTTCTATTGTGGCAGTACAGAAGATCGCGAAGAAGTTATTAAACAAATATTGGAGTATTTATACAGGCCTTGGAGATTCTTTCCTGGAAAATCTGCAGGGACTGACAACTCTGAAAATCTATCAGGCAGATCAGCAGAAAGCAGATGAGATGGATGTGGAGTCCCAGAATTTCCGCAGGATCACTATGAAGGTCCTGACCATGCAGCTGAATTCTACAAGTGTGATGGATATTGTGGCATATGGTGGCGCTGCTGTGGGAATGGCAGTAGCTGTGTCGGAATTTCTGAAAGGGAATATTTCTGTATCAGGTACTTTATGTATTGTGCTGCTGGCAAGTGAGTTCTTTCTGCCATTGCGTCTGCTGGGATCTTTTTTCCATATTGCCATGAACGGAATGGCTGCCAGTGATAAGATATTTAAGATTCTGGATCTGCCGGAGCCGGAGACAGGAGATCGGATGCTGCCGGAGGGGACTTTGGATATTTCGCTGAAGGAAGTGCACTTTGGATATGAGAAGGAGAGAGAAATCCTGAAAGGAATCAGTCTGGAACTTTCATCCGGAAGTTTTGTTTCTCTGGTGGGGGAATCGGGATGCGGTAAGAGTACGATTGCCGGAATCCTTTCCGGAAAGAACCGGGGATACAGCGGAGAGATACAGATTGGAGAAATCCCACTTTCAGATGTAAATGAGACAGATTTGGTGAAGAAAGTGGTACTTGTACGTCATAACAGCTATCTTTTTAAAGGAACTGTGGAGGAAAATCTTCGAATGGCAAAACCAGATGCCAGTGAGGCTCAGATGAAGGCAGTATTGGAGAAAGTGAACCTTCTGGGATTTCTGGAAACGCAGGAAGGACTTCAGACGAAGTTGTTGGAAAAGGCCGGAAACCTGTCAGGCGGACAATGCCAGAGACTGGTAATTGCCAGAGCTCTTCTGGCAGACGGCGCTGTGTATATTTTTGATGAAGCTACTTCCAATATAGATGTGGAGAGCGAGGAGCTGATCATGAAGGTGATTCATGAGATCGCCAGAACAAAGACTGTGCTTCTGATCTCACACAGGCTGGCAAACGTGGTGGATTCTGACCAGATTTATTTCCTGAAGGACGGAGAAATAAAAGAAGGCGGAAAACATGAGGAACTGATGAGGATGAACGGGGCGTACAGACATCTGTATGAAAGCCAGATGGCTCTGGAGAATTATGGAAAGGAGGGCAAGCGCGGATGAGTGATAAAAATACAGGAAATCAGGCAGTGAAACGCAGAAGTGCCCTCTCGATCATGGGAAGTCTGATCGGTCTGGTGAAGCCTCTGCTTCATATTATGCTGGCTGCTATTGTGCTGGGAACGGCCGGGTATCTGTGTGCTATTTTTCTCACGATTCTGGCCGGGCAGGTGATCGTGCACGGACTTCTGACAGGAGAAGCAGGAACATTAGCAGCTGGGGTGGCAGGTGGTGTGCCGGATATCACAATAAAGAATACGTGGCTGATAAATACACCTGTAAAAACGATTATTATTGTAATGATCATCATAGCAGTTCTCCGTGGAATCCTGCATTATGCGGAGCAGTATTGTAATCATTTTATCGCATTTAAACTGCTGGCGATCATCCGGCATAAAGTGTTTGCCGCGTTGAGAAAGCTCTGCCCGGCAAAACTGGAAGGGAGAGATAAGGGAAATCTGATTTCGATCATTACAACAGATATTGAGTTGCTGGAGGTGTTTTATGCACACACTATTTCTCCTATTGCTATCGCGACACTGACTTCAGTGATCATGATGGTGTTTATCGGAAGATATCATTGGATGATGGGAATGCTGGCACTGGCAGGTTATCTGATAGTGGGAGTTGTGATCCCTATGTGGAACGGCAGACGTGGAAGTCAGATGGGAATGGAGTTTCGAACCGGTTTTGGTGAACTGAACAGTTTTGTACTGGATTCTCTCCGGGGACTGGATGAGACTATTCAGTATGGTCAGGGGGAGAAACGAAAAGAACAGATGTCAGAGCGCTCCCAATGTCTTGCTGGGATGCAGGAAAAATTAAGCAAAATGGAAGGTGCTCAGAGATCATTTACCAATATGGTGATACTGGCGGCATCATTTGGAATGCTGGTACTGACAATATGGCTGTATGATAAAGGACAGATCGGATTCGAAGGAATTCTGACCTGTACGATTGCCATGATGGGATCTTTCGGACCGGTGGTGGCGCTGTCAAGCCTGTCGAATAACCTGAATCAGACTCTGGCAAGTGGTGAGAGAGTACTTTCATTGTTAGAAGAGACACCATTGGTTCAGGAGATTACGGGTGATGTATCCGAAAAAGTATCAGATGTAGCTGATTATCGTGCGTTTGCCGGAGCAGAAGCAAAGAACGTTACATTTGCTTATGAAAATGAAATAATCCTGAATGATTACTCACTGAAACTGGAGCCAGGCAAGATCACCGGCATTCACGGAGCCAGCGGGTCAGGAAAATCTACGCTTCTCAAACTGCTGATGCGTTTCTGGGATGTAAATGCAGGTTATGTGTCTGTAAATGGCAGAGATGTAAGAGAGATTCCTACACGACATCTTCGGAATATGGAGAGTTATGTAACGCAGGAGACTCATCTGTTTCATGATTCTATTGCTAATAATATAGGAATTGCGAAGTCGGGGGCTTCCAGAGATGAGATTATGGAAGCTGCGAAGAAAGCTTCCATACATGAGTTCATTATGACGCTTCCGAAGGGTTATGATACAGAAGTTGGTGAACTTGGTGATACGTTATCTGGCGGTGAGAAACAGCGGATTGGAATCGCCAGGGCATTTCTCCATGACAGTCCGATGATTTTGATGGATGAGCCTACTTCTAATCTGGATTCGCTGAATGAGGGAATTATTCTGAAGGCATTGAAAGAGACTTCAGAAAAAAAGACAGTGGTACTTGTATCACACAGAAAATCTACGATGAACGTAGCAGATGTTGTGTTCGAAATGAAAGACGGCAGGATCTCCTGATCCTGCCACTTTTTATACAAAAACTGCTGCCTGAGAATACCCAAGTTCACTGACAGCTTTTGTAAAATTTTCCAATTCTGCAACTTGCAGAAAACTCTGTAAATTCCGCAATTCCATAAAATACCTCCGTAGTCTGCAAATCGATAATACCTTGATTATAGAAAAAAATGTCAAAAAAGTAATATTGGTAAAAATGCCTTATTCCTTACTGATGAAAAAGTTACTGGTCCCTCCATACTCAGTAACACGCAAAAATAGCAATCACATGTCGAAAATTATTGATTGACAGACTTGCAGGCGCTTGTTACACTGAATTTACATATCCAAAAAAATTCCAGACTATTCGGTCATTCATTTTCCTTTATGAAAGTAAGTACGAAAGATAGAGCTTACGCAATTTATACATATTTGTGCCAATTGCGTATTCAAACATTGTTACTGTATGTTAGAATATAAGAGAGGTATTTAATGAGTAATACAATATTTGATGATGTATTTCGTACAATGATTGAGAAAATGCCATATCTGGCAGTACCTTTGATTAATGAAGTGTTTCACACTTCTTATCCGGAGAATGTACCGATTGTACAGCTTCGCAATGAACATCAACAGGAAAATGGGGAAATCATCACGGATTCCTGTTTAAAGATTGCTGGTAAATTGTATCATATTGAATGCCAGAGTGTAGATGATACAACTATGGCAATTCGTATGATAGAATATGATTTTTCCATAGCAATTGAAAATGCACAGAAGCAGGGGCGCAGATACAGGATAGATTTTCCGAAGTCTTGCGTATTATATTTAAGAAGTGGAAACAATACACCGGATTTTCTGGAGATAGAGATGGTGCTTCCGGATGAAAACATAGTACATTATCAGGTTCCGACGATTAAGCTGGAGACATATACGAGAGACAGTATTTTTGAAAAGAATTTACTGATGCTGTTGCCGTTTTACATTATGCGATATGAAAAGGACATTCATGAAATGAACGAGAATCCAGAAATGTTCCAGAATTTACTAAATGAATATGATGAAGTTAGGACAAATCTGGAAAAAGGACTGTCAGGAACAGATAAGGCAGTTCTGTATATGAATTTAAATAAACTGATCATAAAAATAGCGGACTATATATGCCAGAATGAAGAGAAGGTCCGGAAAGGAATAGGTGAGATTATGGGAGGAAAAGTTCTTGAACTGGAATCTGAAAGGCTCGAACGGCTTCGAAAAGAGGCTGAAGCAGAGGCTAAAGAAAAAGGAGAAAAAATAGGAAAAGAAATCGGAGAAAAAATCGGGAAAGAAATAGGGAAAGAAATAGGGAAAGAAATAGGGAGAACAGAGGGTGAGGAACGCTTAAGTACTTTAATTAATCATCTGATCATGGATGGACGGAGTACAGAAATACAGTCTGTTGTGACAAATGTGGAAACTCGAAAACAATTATATGAGGAATATGGTATCCTACCATAACGGATTTAATCTTTTGATAAAGCACATTGAAACCATCTAGGCACACTAGGTTGTTGAATATCCGCTTGATCAGACAGGATTTTTAAAGATAGATGTGCAGACGCTATTGATTTTCTGCAAGAAATTGGATATAATAGGTACAGAATTTTGAAATACACAACTATGAATAGGCTCAACAAGGAGGGACAGTCTTACAATGAAAATCGGAAATGATATTTATTATGTAGGTGTAAATGATCATCAGGTAGATC
>OKVF01001087.1_pt1 | contig 23736 bp, 21 predicted proteins | sample 1604831 | NCBI WGS metagenome assembly OKVF01 (sample SAMN01760980, study PRJEB22395) | human gut metagenome
TTGTGAAATCACAATTTATTCTTGTAGCCTGCCGCTGATACCGTCTGGATTGTGCATTCCCTTTCTTTTTGTTCCCTTTAATTAGCCATGAACTGTTTTATTCCTTGTGACTTTGCACCCGGATTGTCCGTTCCATATCCTTCCAGCAGATTGATCACTCACCAAGCTGCAAGTCCGGCTCCGATCGCACAAACCAATGTTTTTAAGGTCGTAATTGCCGTTGTAAAAAATGCCATAAGTGTACCTTTGGAAAACTTACATTTTCCAGTCCTTTCTTAGATTTTTTCCAGAAAGGGAAGAAAACACTATATAAACCCTGCCTTTTGTGCTACACTAAGCATAGGATTTTCTACTTGGAAAATTCCTCACACGTACAGTCGGTATATTCATTTTCGTCGATGGATACCGACTGTTCCTTTTTTCCAAATTATTCATGATTTCCTCCCATGATCCACTTCCCGACAATTTGTCGAGAAGTTATATCTGATACAGTTCCACTTCATCCTCTGGTTTCAGTATCAGATTAGTACTCAGATATTTTTCAATATCAAAGGTATTCTTTTTGTCATAATCGGACAGATATTTGTAGTTTTTATGTTTGCAAATATCGTATTTATTTGAGAAAAATGGTCTGACACCTCTCACCTGCAGAATACATTTTCCTCCGTCCATGACTGCTATTTCATCCTGGCTCATCAACTCCTTTCCTGTTTTCTGGTAGTTCATTCCATAAGACCGCTGACTGCCTCTCGTATCCGATGTGTTATAAAGATCTATGGTTTCTTTTCCCAGGATCTCCGCTATTTCCTTTAATGTCGTTTTTTCCTTTCCACCCAGGAATAAGGTCGTATCACAGTTCCCTTCGATGGTATCGGCATTATCCTTATAAATTGCCTTAAGCTGAGACTTTGACTGCAAAATAATAGAAGCTGAGATTTCCCGGCTTCTAATCGTAGCAATCAATTTTTCAAATTTTGGAATTTGTCCGAATAGCGATAGGTAAGCCTCTGGCGTTTCCACCTCGGGCTTTTCCCCCGCTCCACACCGTGCGTGATAGTTTCCCATCACACGGCGTTCCACCGACTAAGATTACTTTTTAGTGCCTATATAGTCCTCGAATTGTATTTCCTCCAACTCTCTGTGTTTTCGGAGTTTATTGATTTTATCTTTCATTTCTTCGGTCAACTGTAAGTCTTTAAGCAACTTTCCAATTTTTACAGGATTCGTTGCTCCAACCAGTTCTGACACCTCTTTTGACAGGATAATCAAATTCCTGTAAGTGTCGTTTCGCTCTCCCTTACATGGTTTGATATGCACACATACCATATCTGATATTGACAGGGCATTGTGCGTTACCGCACATTTGCCTTTTTGTGCGATATATCTCGAAAGAGCGTTGTCTGCCATCTCCAACGTAGGGTAGAGATGTGCATTTTCCATCATGTATTTCATAACATCGTAGCTGATACAGTTTTCGATGTCTGAATACTTCCTCACATATTTATTGACTTCACGCCTTTTATATTTGGGGTATTCATAAGCCACATATCCAACAGGGATAATCATTCTTCCCTTTATCCATCGGAACTGCTTAGACTTTCCATACTTTTCCTGAATAAACTTGCTGGTTATCTCGCCTTGACGTTCTATGGGGTAACAGCGGTTATTATGATTCATGCCGTTACTTTTTCCCGTTACTTTAAAGGCGATTTCCGCAAAGTCTGCTGATACCATAGTTGCCATACAGTAATAGTTGTGCATTCCCATAACCATTGCATTATAAAGACTTATATTTCGGTCTATCTCGCTTTGTTTGCTCGGATCCTTTATGTCTTTCCAAACGTCACTTAGCTTTTTAATGACCTTTGCTTTACTCTTGTCTGCCATGTGGGAACGTATTACCCACTTACTGCCTTTTGGTACAACCTTAAATTTGATACCGAGGAAAGTAGTGTAATTCTTCCGCAAGTTTGTGATACCCGACTTTTCTCCACTGGTCCGTAAATACAGATTTTCTGCCAACCAGAGTTTTGTGGCACACATTACCTTTTTCGCCGTTGCATAATCCCGACAGAATAGCTTAAAATCATCTGCATACCTTACGATATACATTTCTTTCAAATCGGTTTTTGCTCTCAGCTTATTCCATTTCTGCGTTCTGTCTACTGTGAGGACGTTTCCCTCTTTATCAGTCTTGTTAAACTCTAAACCTGTTTTACCCTCTTTGATTTTGAACATTTCCCACTGACTGGCAATCCACCAATCCAGTTCATTCAATACAACATTTGCAAGAAGTGGGGATAGAATCCCCCCTGTGGTGTACCCGTTTCGGGAGTGATTATAATGTCATTGAACAGGATTTCCGCTTTCAGCATCTGCTTGATTATCATAATCAGCTTTCTGTCCTGTATGCCGATTCCCCACAACTGCCGAATCAACTTACTGTGGTCGATATTATCAAAGAAGCCAACAATGTCTACATCTACTACAAAGTGCAGATTCTGCAACTGTGCCATTTTATAGCATTGTGCGATTGCATTCTGCGTTGACCGATATGGTCTGAAACCATTGTTCCGCTCATGAAATTTCGCTTCACAAATCGGCTCCAGTATCTGTAAGATACACTGTTGTATCAGTCTGTCCCAAATACTCGGAATCCCTAATGGGCGGGTTTTTCCGTTGTCTTTCGGGATTTCAACTCGTCTAACCTTTTTTGGCTGATAATAGTTCAACTTATTTCTGACGGTTTTAATGACCGATTCGATGGGCAGTGACTGTATCGCTACAATCGTTTTCCCATCTGTGCCGGGAGTTTTGCTCCCACTGTTTTTACAGATATTTCGATATGCAAGTATGATATTCTGCTCTGACACAATCAACGGCATGAGCCTGTCAAATGTCTTTCCATTCTGGCTGTCCTCAAATAATCGGTAGCCTGTTTCTTTAGCGTCATACCTTTCTGCATTTCGCTCTGCTTTGTTTACAATTCGTTTTGCCATAGTAACCAGCTCCTTATCAGAGAATGATTTTTTCTTAGTCGCACCACGACAGCTATGAAAATCTCCATTTTGGTGATTACTATATAGGCATGAAAGAAAATCTTAGTATCGGCTTGAGGCTATCCCTCCACCGCTTATTGTTACGGCTTCACAGGTACTGTACCTCTACTCTCACAGCCACTAATGCACTTATTATAGAAAGGCTCTTTCAATCCCTTTCCTTTTCGATACAACTACGGTACTTTTTCCGCTGATACAGTCAGCTCCCGTATTGGCTGCTTTCCACGTTCCGCATAACTTAGGATTGTTGCCACTTAGGTCGTTCCTTTAGCCCTGCAAGCATTATCTTCGAGCGAATCCCTCAAGATACCTGTGTCCTGTAAACACAGAGGGCATTTCATACTAACAACTTTTACTTTGCCCCGCTTGCGTACCCATTGGTACACTTGCATTTCTGCAAGCCATTCGTTTAGAGCCGTACATTCGGAATCTTTGTCAGACCGCCTTTTTGGTCATTCTAACCATATGGCAACCCCACCCGCACTGTCACACACAACCCGTACCTCTACGAATCTTTCCTCGCCATTAAGCGTTAGGGTGTGCTTCGCACGACTTCCCCGAGCTTATAACCCCAACCGTCTGTATTCGGCTGACGCTATTCGGAGTATTAGTGAATCCCCTTCAGGGCGTTACCCCGTCATTTGAGATTTCAGTTATGCAGTTCTCTAAAACCACATTTATTTAATTGTTTGTGACTTTAGGCTACGCTTTTGTCGGTTATTCCCACCGTTTTAGGCGTAGAACGTGTCACACCATTTGCAAATTCGTCCATGAGGAAATGTACATGAACCGGAAGTCTCCCTCCGTATTTATGGTCTGCCAGATAGAACAACTGCTGAAATAACTGGGTATACAAAATTGACACCAGAAAGTTGTAACTGGTGTCGTTATCCGGGATTAACGCAAATAAAGCCACTTTTCGCTCTCCCAGTGATGGCAGGTCTAAATCGTCCGTTGCGGTCAATGCAGCAAGGCTGGATAAGTTGAATTTTTCAAGTCTTGCGGCAAGTGTAATCTGAATGGACTTTAATGTCTTGGCACTACCAGAATGGTAATCTTTGTAATACTTCACTGCAATGTGTTCCGGGTTCTTCATTTCCAACCGTTCAAACAATTCATCAAGTGGTGACTGGTACTGGTCATCGTCCTCTCTGACTTCTCCGGCACGTAACATTTCCATTACCATTGGGAAATTCTGCTCCTCCTCTGGTGCTTCATATCTCAGATAGAAAATCAGTGCTAACAGCAACATGGAAGCTGCGGTATCCCAAAACGGATCGTTTGACTGACTTCCTTTCGGTGTAGTCGCTTTGAACAGGTTCGTTACCAGTCTCTGCACATCGTTATCGTCCTTCAGATATACAAACGGGTTATAGCAATGGCTCTTTTCCATGTTGATCAGGTCAAGAACCCTTACCTCATATCCTTTTTTTTCCAGAAGATACCCGGTGTCACGCAAGTTCTCACCTTTTGGATCAAGCACCACAAAAGAGGTGTTCGCCTGCATCAGATTCGGCTTTGCAAAAAATCTGGTCTTTCCTGAACCAGAACCACCAATCACAACCGTCAATACATTTCGTAAATGTTTCCGCATGTTATAACTAATCTGCACATGCATGGTCAGAATCTTATTTTTTGTAAATCGCTTCTCCCTGTATCTGCGATTGATTTTCTTCACATTCCCCCATTTAGCAGAACCATGTTCTTCTCCTCTTCGATAGTGTTTCTTTGTGGATATATAAATCCCGATTCCCATGCCGTAAGACAGCAAAAAAATAAGGACAGTTTTTACACTGTCCCCACATAACTGAATCGAAAACGGGTGATTCATTGCTTCGGGAACTCCTTCCAGAATCCCCATAAGACCAGACGAAAGATAAGGTGCGACAAGTAACGCAAACCAGATAACCGGGATAATTCCAAGCAACACCAGTATCAGACCACTCTGCTCATCATCGTTCTTCATGGCTTCTGCATCCTCGCTTTTCCTTCTCCGGCGGTACTTCGATTTTCTCAATGACTTTCATTAAAACATCATCGACAAGCTCCGTATCTTTTCCCTCTTTCAGCATCTGATTCCGCTTGTCCTTCAGGGAATGGAACACTACGCCGCTCTCATATTTGTCCAGTTCTAATGTAATCGTATCACTGCTCATTTTGCATTCTCCTTTCCCGAATTTTTCTAGCGTGCTTCTTTCCTATGCTGTCCTCTGGATTTCGGTTCCTTTTTTTCTGGCTCTGGATTTTCTTTCTTGGCTTTCTCATTTTCAGGACTGTCTTGTTCTGGTCTTTCAGTCTCTGACTGTCGGTAAGTTGCATTTCGATTCTGATCCAGTACCTTTGCCATTCTTGCAGAAATTGCATTCGCTGCATCTCTGGCTCTGGAAAGTTCCGCCCGCACTTCCTGAGTCTCCATTTTTTCAAAGAACTCTGGTGCATGTGAAAAATCATATCGACTGGTATCTATTCCATATTTTTTACACAACATATAAGACGCACACGATACATGAAATGCATCTTCATTTTTATCATAGTGCGGATTCCCATCCGCATATCCGGCAAATACCAATTCCGGCACAAGACTCTTAAAAATCTCCTGTGCGCTCATCCCTTTTCTTACATAAATGCAGCCTTCTTCTGGTTTGAAAAATGCTCCTTTTTCATCCGGCATCTGTTCTGGTTCTGCTGCAACAATATTTACCGGAGGGGTACTGACTAACGCCCGGATTAAATCATGTTCTTCATATTCTGACTTTTGAATTGTTGTATCGGACATTGTTGTCTGAGAAATATCATATAGCTTTTTCGCATTATAATAATTTCCAACCGTACCATCTTCACGCTTATATGTTTTTCCCGGCTCTAAAATCAGAACTGGATTCTGTCGTTCCATACGTTTTAAATAAAATCCATGATCTCTCCAGTATCCATAGTCACCTAATTTCTGTGCATCTGGTCTTTGTGCCAGAATCAGAAGTGCATTATTGGTAGTATATCGATCAAAGGTACTCTGTACATCCAGATACTTCTGCAGCATTTTCCCATCCGTTGCCACTTGTGCGGTTACCTGCTCTGACAACTCATAGCAGCGATTCCTGTTATTTCTGCTTTCTGCAATAAATGCCTGTACCTTTTCATCCTGTGGTACAGCCGATGCATTTAATAAAGAATCAAAACTATTATCCATAAAATTTACCTCTCTTTCCCTTTCCTTGGTTTTCGTTTCTGTTGTGGCTGCTGGTGGCGAATCTGATTCCGGTCTTTATTTCCCTGATTTCTCACCGGATCATTTCTATTCTCACGCCGCTCCGCTTCTTTCTTCCTTGCATTCTGTATCTCCCGGAGTTCCTTTCTGACCGATGGTTTCTCTGGTTTTTCCGGGGTAAATAACTTAGAAGTACCCTCTGCGGTTTTCTCTTGCTTCTTTGAGGTAGGCTCGGACAGACGGGATTTGGTCGTCTTTGCCAAAGAGGGGTTTTGCTCCTTCCCCTCTTTCTTTACCGGCTCTCCAAAAAGCTCATCCATAAGCTGATCCTCCTTGGATTTCTGCGGATAATCTTTCTCCGGTTCTGCCTGTCCCTGTTTTTCCTGCTGAACCTGTACTTTTTCCGGCTTCTTTTCCTGCTTCTCTGATTTTCCGGCTTTTGCTTTTTCTGCACGTGTCCGCTCAATTTCCGTCTTAATCTTCGCTGCTTCTGTTACAGATGCAAACTGGAATCTATCTACGATACGGTTGATCCTTGGTGCATCTTCTTCCTTTACAATCACATCTACCAGTCCGTCACTGCTTCCTCTTGGATTTCGGACTGCACAGTACAGCACGCCATATCGTTTTGCTTCCTGAACAAATTGTTTCAGATCACTTTCTTTCACTGAAAATACCGTCAGTGGTCTACCTGATTTGACCAGTGTTTCAAGTCTTACTCTGCCTTTTGTCTTTTTCTTCTCTTTTAAGACTGCATACAGCATCACTGCCAGATGCTTCGCTCCTGTGCCACTGATCTTCAATGCTGCTTCACCGACTTCCAACGACATTCGTACCACCTGGTCAGCGGCTTCGCCTGATGTGTTCATGGCTTTGTTCCTCCTTCTTCTCTTTTTCTTCCCGCACCATCTTAAATTTTTCTTCAATCACCTTGGAACGTGCGGCGATTTCATCACAAAGTGCTGCCTCCTTTCTGAGCGTTCCAATTTTCTCTGTCAAAACTTTTATCTGCTCCTTCATTTCCTGTATTTCTTCTTCCGGTCTGTCTGCCCGGATCTTATAACGCAGGTGCTTCCGCTCCTCCACACACTGCTCCATTTTCTTCTGCAAACTTTCTTTCAACAAAAAAAGCTGCTCCGCAGTATCAATGTGATAATGGCAGAGCAGCTTCGTCTCTTTTGAAATGGTATTCAGTTTTAACAAATCCTCCCGGAACAATACATGCACCTGTTTGGCAGATATTGACAGGCGGTTCTTCGGCAGGATTCCTAAAAGATAACAGTAGTGCAGATACAATCCCCGAAGCCCTCTGATTTTTCTTGTCTGCTTAAAGTTGCCGGATACCTGAATCCGGTAATACTTCCCAACTGAAATTTTCTTCTCGGCAGGTAATTCATTTTCTTCCAGAATCCGAACCCGGATTGCTTCCAGCGAATAATTCTCTCCAAAGTTCCGCTTTAGCTTCAGACCTCGCTCTCGCCCTTCCGGACGAATAGTGATGTCTTTCCCGAACTTAAAAGAATATCCTTTTTCCCGCAAATAAAAAAAGAACTGTTTTTCAGTCCTCGCTTTTCGGATTGCTTCATCAACATCTGCTTTTACCATGCTGTGATAACTCGGCTTTCCTTCCTGTTCTGCCTGCCACTCGGCATAATGTTTTCCTTTCCCCTGTTCCGGCTGCCCGACAACCGATAACTGATATTCTTTACATAATCGGTCCGACATCATTCGCATATCCCGATAATCCTGATTTGTCCTGTGGTATCTTTTCCCGTCAAGGAATGAAACTGAGTTCACCACAAAATGATTGTGCAGATGATTCGCCTTATCCAAATGAGTCGCAATCAATACCTGATACTGACTGCCCCACAATTCTTCTGCCAGCTTCTTTCCAATCTCATGTGCCATTGCAGGTGTACACTCTCCCGGTGCAAAAGACTGGTATCCATGGAACGCTACAATCCCGCCTTCCTTTCCAAAACGCTTTTTGACTGCAATCATTTCTTCTCTGGCGGTTGTCGGTGAACAATTCACTCCAGATACATACTGTTCCATCAGTTCTTCCGATTCTCCGACAAGTTCTATTTCCATTGATTCAGATTGTCTCTGTCTGGTCTTTTCTGCATTCACTGCATAGGTAAGCACATCTTCCAGTCCTTGTGCGGATCGTGATTGATCCTCGACTATCTGCCCTTCGTTATTCTCTTTCGTCTTGTCCGGGTTCTCCGCATAATTGATTACTTTTCCAATCCAACCTTTAATGCTCCAGATTGATGTCACTGCCATGATTCATTTTTTTCCGGAAGTATTACTGCTTCTGTAATCTTACGGACTGCTTCATTGAACTTCCGCACTTCCTGATCGTAACGTTGCACATCTACCACATTTAACACATGTGCTTTCTGCGCAATCTGATTTAAGTTATTTCCAATTTTATGCAGCTCCCGCATCATAGAATAATAATCTGGTGGCGGTGCGTCTCTTGGAACAACACCAGAAATCAACTGTCTCAGGTAAGCTTCCCGGTTCAGTCCGCTTCTCTTTACTTTCTTATCCAATGCCTCTGCTTCTTTTTTGTTCAATCGGAAAAGAATTGCTACATTACGTTTTCTCAACGCTCCATCTCCTTTACTTTCTGTATAGAATCTGGTTCCTGGCGAATCTGGTGTTTTTCTTTATCGTATCTGTAAACTCTGTCTGAGAGAACCTCCTGCCGTTCCACTTCATTTTTATTTACTTCCCGTACCATTTCACCAAGCATTTTCGGTTCCATCTCTCCATTATCCGGAACAATCAGAACTTCATGCACAGATGACGGTAACACATAAAATCCTTCTGGAAAAAGCTGTTCCAATTTATTTAAAACTTCTGGCTGCGTGATCATAGATGCTCCATATTGCTTTTCTACATTCGTAAGTGCATACAGCATATCATGTGAACGAAGTCCAAAATCAACATTTTCATCTAACAGGTTTGTTGCATGTCCTTCTTCATTAAAAATACTCAACAACATTTCGTCCATTGACTGAAGAATCGGTGTATTTACAGGCTGTGTATTTGCTCTAGCCTGCTGGAACATTTCCTTTGCATCCACATTCCACATCTTAAGATGTTCATTTTTCACCTTCATAGTCGCTTTTCCATCGTTAGACTCTACCGGAAAATCCACATAACAGATAGCCGACAGATCTTCCATATTTTCATGAGGCATTTCCTGTAACATTCGTTTGTTTGCCTGGGTGTTCACAAGCATCACTGCCAGATGCTCCTTCACTGAATCATAATCCATTAGGTTGATACCACTGTGCAAAAACGGAACATTGCCTGCTTCTTCCATGCATCTTGCAATTTCATTCATCACTTTCTCAACGGGTTCACCCAAACGTATTTCATTGAAGAACGGTTCTACATAGACAACTGGGCACACATTTTCTTCCTGCAGTCTTACCTGTACTCCTACCATCTGGACTCCATTATTTTTATTCATCTGCATTACCTGAAATTCTGCATTCTCATATTTAGCTGGGAGAAAATTCCGAATATCTTTTGCTACACCTTCCGCAAATACCTTTTCTGCTATCATCTCTTTTACAATCATTTCTTCTGTTCTCCCTTCTTCTTGTTCATTTTCTTTAAATATTCCTGATACCGTCTTTCTGCTTTCTTCTTGTCTTTCATTGATACTTCAACCTGCATCTTGTATCTCCTTTCTTTTTGTCTACTGAATCTTGTTAATCTGCAACAGGCACATCAATACTACTCCTATAATGCCACCTACTAATACTCCACAAATAAACTTCAACATTGTTACTTTCTCCTTTTTCATTTTCTGAGGGTTTCAGGGATTCTCCCTGACAAGCTGCCGCAGACTGCCAGACAGGAAACCTGTGTGGCAATCCAAAGGCGTTGCTTGCTGGTATTGTGTATTCTTCTGCACCCGTCTCACTGTTCCGGGTATCAGAAGATTTACTTGCCGAAAAAGCACTTGCTTTTTTATTCTTTCAGTTCACAAATCCCGCAAGTTTCACACAAGTATTCACACTTTGTGCATCGTACATTTTCATCAGTTGCCATACATTCTTCACTTGCCGGACAATACTTTTGACAACTTTCACACTGCTCCGTACAGCTTTCTTCTGACACTTTTTCAGCAATAATTCCAAGTAATTCACTCTGTTCTTTTTCCTCTTTCAACTGTGTTTCCAAAAAAATCTTCAACAAATCTTCGCTGTCTACATCGTCTTCCATCATCAAAATCAGTTCTTTCTTATACACAACCTTCAGCTCATATCTTGCAATTTTCATATCTTTTTTCACCTTCTATCTCTCATATTTTTCATGACCAGACATACTCTTTTTCGTGTTTTTTTCTCGCTTTGTAATTGCCAGATTTAACTTGATGCAGAGCAGATCGTTGTAATCTTTTCCTTGTTTTGGCGGTACATCTTTTACCTGATATTGCTTTGGAAGCACTGCAGAAATTGCTTTTGTGGCAAGTCTCCCAATACGGTCATTGTCCAAATGCAGAACGATTGTCTTCATCTCTGGATGCATTTTTAGTGCTCTTGCCAACGCTGCAGGGACTTTACTTTTTTCAATTTCTTTTGCTGGCTGATAGACACCTGCCAGTGACAATAAATGTTCTCTTCTCCACTCCTTCCCATCCAATTTCAACAATGTCGCATAAGATAACAGATCAATGGCTGACTCAAACAGATGCACCATATCACATGATTTCTCTGTAAAAATAGAAAAAGAATAATTCTTATCACTTCCATTTGCTTCTCCGATAAAACTGCTACCGGTTCCCCTAATGGCTGCATATTTCGGATTATCTTTCTCATCCATCCCTACAAACACCGCATTGTGATGAAATGAACTTTCATAAACTCTTCCGGACTCTAAGCAAAACTGAATGATTTCCTTATCAATCCCACGTCCTGAAAGATACGCAATCACTTTCTGATCATCTTGATTTTTCTTTGGCAACAATAACTGTTTCTCCATCGGAACATTCTCAGATACAGAAATAGGCGGTTGAATATTTGCCTTTTCTGCAAGCAATTCAACCGCCTCTAAAAAATTGTATCCTTTTACTTTGATCAGATAATCCAGTGCTGATCTGCCACCGGTTCTCTGGCTCCACCACATCCATTTTCCATTTGATATTTTCAAACTGTCGTGTGTTCTGGTAGTGTAGGTGTTACCAGAAAAGTGAACTAATTCGTATGGTTCATAATTTTTCAAGTACGTAAGCAAATCCATCCGCTTGACCTCCCGCACGACCGATGGTGGTATATATGGCATATTTTTCATCTCCTTTCTTGCCTTAGATTGATATTATTGGGGATAATATCCGGGCATGAAAATAGCCAGGTGATTCCTTGAGTTGGAACCATCTGGCTATGTAAATTTACTTTTACTTTTTTACTATCTCCTCAATCAAAACATCTATTCTATGCCTTGACATATTATCACAATCTTCTTTTATTTTTTCACAATACTGCAAGAATTTTTCAGCATCTGAATGATACAAAACATACATAATATTATAACACGTATGATATCTATCCTCATCCACATTGTCTACTGGAAAAGAAATTTTATTATACAAATTGTCTATCTCTGATATGATAATATCATGATAATAACTACTATCAAAATTATTTCTAAGTTTATATGAATACTCATAAGCCTTTTTCCCATGAGTTGTTTTTTTCAAATATCCCACATATGTCTCTATTAAAAATTTCATCATTTCTTTATTTTCTTCTTGATATATTCTTTTTATCTTTTCCGATGATATATGAAATAAATCATACGAATAAGTTAGAATTTCTTCTTTTCCTGATAAGACAATTTCTTTCAACATTTTATTTAAAATTTTCCTATATTCTGATAAAACACTTTCATTATTTTCCTCTAAAATATCACTCCAAACAACATATGAGTCTGCAAATTGATTTAATTCTGCCAGACTCTTTGCTTCAATCATTTCTTCCCTTAAAGTGGGCAATACTCTCCTTATCTCCTCATCTGACTTATAATAATTAGACTTACCTCCCGAATTAAGAAATAGTTTGTATTCAGCATCCAATTGGTCTACATTTAGTACCCCTTCTTCATAATATTCCAATAGCATTTCTACTAAATTTCCACTGCATTTTATTCCATAAAGATATCTTCCAATTCTATGCTGTAGTGTATTTCCAATAGTACTTACCATTTTTTCTACAGAATCGGTATTATTGGAATTAGCTTCTTTATAGTACAAGTTATCTATACTCTCAACAACAATAGCAAAACATATCAACCTTAATTCTTCTAAAAATTGCTCACTCATATCACTTTTACAAAACAATTTTACATCTTCAAAAAATCGTTGAGCCTTTTCAAGTGTCCGTAAATTTTCTACTTTATGAATATTCAAAAATTTTTCAACAAATTCTACATGGATATTCATTTTACTCCATTCCACTTTCTCTGCACGTTCTGTAATATGATATATTCTTTCAAGGACTTTTTCATTATACTTATCAAATACAACTTTTTTGTCCGGTTGTATTTCATTTGTATTCGCAATCACAATAACTTTCACATAGTTGCATTGCTTGAGTTCTTCTATAATTCCAAATAGCTCTTCCAGTCTTATATCATCACTCATTCTTTCCAAGTCATCTATAACAATAACATGAACAGAACTAAACTCTTTTGACAATAATAAAAACAATTCTCTTTCATTGGCAATGCTTTGTACTACTTCCTTTGCCTGACCAACTTTATCCCAAATTTTCGATAGACCATCTAAAACATTATTAGCAATTTCACCTATTTTCCCACCAATATTATTCTTTAAAGTCAATTGAAATAACGCTTCATGATATATTTGTTTTGGGTCTTTTAAACCAAACATCGATATTTTGCAAACATTGGAATTTTCTGTTAATGCTTCGTTTACTGCATAAGATTTTCCAATTCCCCATGTTCCATCAAATAAAATCGCTCTATACGGGAGACAATCTATGTCACTGATTATCTTTTCTATATTATCTGCTTTCATACTATATCTTTCCACCCCCTCATTTTTCATCTAGCAGCTTACTTCCCATCATCTTTCCGAATCTCATCAATAATCCGACCTATATTACACGTAATCTGTCCTTTACACTGATGAATATCTTCATTGATTTTCTTTTCCTGTTCAATAGCAATCTCTATATTCTTCGCCAGTTCTCCAATCGAGGAATTCTTCTTTGGATTGATTCCTGTTCTGGCAAGTAACAACTTATAGATAAATGTCTGATGTCCATCTTTTTCATTCTGGATAATCTGTTCAGCATTTGGCTCAATATCATCTTCGTATGAGTTTTCATAATGCAACAGCAGGAACAATTCAAATGCCGGATTGCTGACCGCTAATATATTATTCTTTTCACCTTCTGCTACCAATTCGTCATAATCAAGTACTTTCTCTTCAAAAATATCTCCATCAAATACAACAATCATCTTATCCCGTTCTTTATCAAATGCTATTTCTGAATTTTCTTTCTGATTTTCTGCAAATTCAATCAAACGTCTTGGAAATGAAATGTCCCTGTCTCCCTCTGTTTTTTCAAGTAACCGGATATCGATCAATGGATGAATATTTAACTCTTTTCGGATATCAATTAACTTTTTGAAATACCATGTTTCAGTATTTGCACCCTCACATATGAAAAAGTACTTACGATAAGGCTCAATCTGTTCTTCTTCATCTGTAGTTCTGCTATTCCAATTCGTATAACTTCTTACTGGAGCCAAGGCTACTCCTCCTCTCTAAAGTCGAATGTTGAAAATACCGGTATAGCACCATATCTACCTTCCAGATATGCCTTGCTCAACACCTTATCATATCTCTCTTTAAAACGATCCAGGGAATAAATAGAGCTTGCATTTTCTGCATTTCTTTCTACAAACCAGATTTCATCCCTTCTAAAAATAGCCTGATCCATAATAGATGATTCATGTGTAGTGAACAATAGCTGCATACGCTGCTCATCATGTAGCTGCATAAACAATTGCAAAAATCGTTCTGTCAGCTTCGGATGTAAGCTTCTCTCCAATTCATCCACAACATAAAGAACATCTTCTCGTTTATTCAACAGCATATCCATCAAATCGAATAATCTTCTTGTTCCATCAGACTCTTCATCAAAACCGAACTCATAAAATGACTTATTATGATGCAACCGGATTGTTGTGACCTTCGGTTCAGAATGTCCTTCAACTTCGATATTAAAGAAAGTTTCCTTCGACCTCATCGTCATTCTGAATGATGGTTCTTCCTGCTCTTCCATTCTATTTTTTACATGCTGCATCATCTTATCAAATACTGATTTCGGCAATGCATTTGATAACTCATCCAATGTAATTTCTTCAATTTTTACCTGGCTGATACCCGTATCAAATGTTTTGATCAATTTGTTAATCAGCTTCAGCGAATTATCATCATAATAATATTCCAAATCAATCAATGGCGTATCCGGTGTGATAATCGAAATATGATTCTGAATCCAATCATATACATCCCGGAAGAACAATAATTTAGATCGTGTGCTATATTTTTTTCCACGATTCATTTCTGTCAGGAACAAAGATGTTTCATTTCCTTCAAAATCATCTGCATAGGTTTCAAATTTATTTTTTTCTGTGTTTGTCAGCGTAATACCATCATTTAACACCGGACGTTTACTTCCTTCTCGTTCAAAGAGACATTTTGCTGAACCATTCTGATATAATTCATATAACCATTCTCCGGTTACTTTTCGTCTGCTTAAAACTGCAGAAAAACCATAGGCATAAAATTTGTCACCTACAGTAATCTGAATTTCAAAACTACTTTCTCGTTCCTTATTCTCCTGCCGATTCTTACAAAACATCTGTGTAGCTTCTATCGGAATACCATTGCAGACACTATCTTTAAAAAATTTAAAGAACAATGCCAGATTGGTCTTTCCAGATGCATTTGCTCCATAAACTACTGCATATTTTAATAACTGGGTACTTTTTATCTTTAACCTGTGATTTGCATTTGTTCGTATTTTATTTGAGGAAATCATTGTCAGCTCTGCTGCTTTATCAAAAGATTTAAAATTTTCAACACTTACTTTTACTAACATTCTTATACACCTCCACCTTTATTATATGTTTTTCTCTTCTCACAGTCAATGTAAATTTTACTATTTGGAGATTTTTCCGTTATATATCGTTCTATTTTCTATTTTTAACAATTTTATTTTGAGTTATGCATATAATATCAATGTATAAGTCAGCTTTTTGTAGCGACACTATTTTACTAATGCCGCTACTTGAAACACTACAGTAAATAAAAACTTCTAATTCACTTTTCTTCTATCTCTCCCAATCCATCCTTCCTGTCACATTCAACATCTTTTCTTCTCGGAAACTGAGCATCTTTCCATTTGTTCCACCGACAATGATATGATCCAGCAATTCTATTCCCAATAGCTGTCCACACTTCTGCAGCTTTCTCGTAACAATCATATCCTCTTTTGATGGTTTCACATTACCACTGGGATGATTATGAAGTCCAATGATTGCAGAAGCATTTGCCAGAATACTGCTCTTAAAAACTTCCCTTGGAATTACCAGCGAGGCATTGATTGTTCCAACACTGACCAGATTCATATTGATTACCTGTCCATTATTTTTCATATTCAAGATGCAAAATACCTCTCTGTCATATTGGGATAACTCCTTCGCCATCAATTCTACAACAGCCTGTGGACTGTCCAATGTCTGCTCACTATAAAGAGATGGTTCTTTTACCAAACGGATATTCACAACTTCCAATTCATTCTCCATTGTTCTGATCTCCTTTTGGAAATTCTACAACTAGAAGAACATTACTCTCTGAAGATTCCACATATGCTTTCAATTGTGATAATGTCATCTCCAAATATTTAGGTTGTTCCACCATAATCTGCTCCTTTCGTTTCTTCCCTTGCTTCTGTTTTCTCTGACAAATAGCTTATCACTTTGTTTGCCTTAATGCTTTTCTGCAGCTCACTAATAATGCACAGATCTGCTACATTCACTCCCGGCAAAGCAAGCATTTCATCCATCGCCATATTGACAATCTCTTTTTCCGTTCCGTATCCGGCATCAAATAAACGCTGTAATACTTTTATTGCTTTCTGATTTTTTCCCATTTCATCATCAAAGGGCAGCTTATCGCCGCCCTCTGTTTTACTCCTCCTCTTCTTTCTTTTCTTCAATTCCTAATCTCTTAACCTGTTTCTTTTTATTCCAGATACGAACTCCTGTGATTCCGGCTGCTGATAATACCAGAATGGCTATCCATAAAATTGCATTTGCAGTGTCTCCTGTTTTCGGAGGGTTACTGGTTTTTGTAGTAGTACCCGGTGTCTCTGGGGTTGGTGTTTCCGGTACTTCTTTGATGGTTACAGTCTGACCTTCATCGTTGATGTCCTTATGCTCTGTTACCTTTTTCGGTTCTTCCGAATTTGTCATATCATACAGTTCTTCAAAGGTTACAAGCTGCTTTCCTCCAAGGGTGTTGCCGTCGAAAGTAAACTCAATCTGCACTTCCATGTTTTCCTTGTCCGCTGTAAATTCATAATCATTGGTAACCTCTTTGCCATCAATGAGCAGCTTGGCATTTTCTGCCTTAACCATCTGCCAACCAGACAGCTTATAGTTCGTACCAATTTCCAGTCCTTCTAAAGTAACTCTATCCACGATTGTCAGATCTTTTCCGGCTTCAATCTCTTTCTTGCCGTTCTTATCAGTTGCTGTGGTATGAATCGAAATCTTTCGCCCCGTAATCAGGACCGTCTGACCTTCATCGTCAATGTCCTTATGCTCTGCAACTTTTACAGGTTCTTCCGGATTCTTCAGATCGTATAATTCTTCAAATGTAACCAGATTCTGTCCGCCAAGTTCTGATGCATCAAACGTATAAGAAATTTCTACCTTCATTTTTTCATTGTCAGCAACAAAGGTATAATCACTCTCCACACGCTTTCCATCAATGAGCAGTTCTGCATTTTCCTCTTTCAGCATCTGCCAGCCTTTTAACTGATATTTTCTTCCTTCTTCCAGACCGTCCAGAGTAACCGTATCTACAATCGTTACTTTCTTTCCTGCAACAATTATTTTTTCGCCCGTTTCTTTATCCGTTGCTGTGGTATGAATGGTAATCTCTTTTTCATACTCATCGGTCAGTGTTCCAAGGTCGATTGTTACTTTATTTCTGCTGACAACAACTTCAAATGCTGGAATCAATTTCATACCTTTGTTGGATTCACAAGCTAACTCCTCAATCTCATAAGTGTCATAAAGTAATGCACCTTTACTGTCATCCGGCTCAGAAGTTCCGAACCAGATACCGTCCTCACTGGATTTCCCTGCATTTGTATTTTTCTTATGAGACGCCCAATCAGAAGCAGTTGAAAACTGACCATTCTTGTCTGTCACTACGATATGGCTCTCTCCGGTTGTCTTACTCGTAATCTTAAAAGGAACATTTGCAAGTCTCTTATGTGTACCTGCTCCAATCTTTACGCCTTCCAGATCTCCACGTTTAATCTGGTTGTAAATGGAATGGCTTTCATCGGTTAAATCCTCGAATTTTCCATTTTCTGTAATGGAAAATTCAATCGGTTTTGTCCCGGCAGTCAGATAACCTTCTGGTGCTTTGGTTTCTTCCAGTTTGTATTTACCATACGGAAGTAAATTTGCCGTCGTTGTTGCAATTCCGTCAATCCCTGTCTGAATCGTCTTAACTGTCTCGTTCTTTTTGTATAGCTTTCCTTCTACCAGAACCGGATTTTCGTTCAAAGAAATAATCGCAAATGCAGTATCTTTTAATGTGGCACTTCCCTGTGCTTTGGTATCTTTTGTCTCTAAATCACGTTTCTGAATCTTCACACCACCTCGGATTACCTGATCAGATACGGAATACTGATTGCTTCCGGAAAGAACTGCAAGTTCTCCGTCCTCTGTGATCTGTGTCAGATACATTCCTTTTATCTGCTCTGTGTTGTCCTCTGCCTGCATATAAGCTTCGTCAAGTAAATATCCGTCTGGTGCTTTGGTCTCTTCAACAGTCAGTGTTCCAAGTGGTAATACGCTTTTTTCATTCTGGGTGTAAAATGCATCTCCGGATACTTTGTAAGCATCTGTCAGCTTTGTCACATAATGACTATTTCCATCACTGTCTTTTTCAGCTACCGTTTTTGTAACCCAGGTACGTGTTGCTTTCTCTGGTAAATTGTCTTTTGTATAAAGTCCGTCATAATAATGCCAGGTAAACTCTGCTCCTGCCAGTGCTGCATCACCCTGTGCAGTTGCTTTTCCTGTCTCCATATCAATCTTGAACAGGTCTACCAATGTCTCTGTCACTTTCGGAACATCTGAAACATTTAATGTGGCTGTTTTTCCAGCTTCCACTTTCAGACTGCTTACTATAGTATCCAGCTTATATCCTTTCGGTGCAGAAAGCTCTTTGATATAAACAGTTCCGGCTGTCACTTCCACCTCGTTCGTATCGCCATTTTCATTTGTTGTAAGTGTTCCAATCTGATTACTGCAATTCTGGTCTGAGAATATTCCAAAAGTTGCTCCGGCAATGGAATACATCGCATTTCCATTTGTGACAATCTCATTTGCGGTCGTCTTTTTTACCTTCACATTTCCGACATTCAGTTCTGCCCAAAACTGTCCGATGTCCTGTCTTTCTCCGGTGTAAATGTAACCGCCGCATTTATATCGTCCCTTATTTGTCTTCACAAATGATTTTGCTCCGGCATACACCTCATTCTGAATATCCTGTGAAATCTCGGAATAGACTACCCGGACATTATCACACTGCCAACCCAAATGTTCACTTAAACGCTGCCACACAAGACACTGTTCTAAGAGATATGCCTGATTTGCACTCAGGTTACTGTGACTGCCTGCATACTGTTTCATATACTCAATCGACAATGCCACATCTTCAATCTGATCTGCACTCATGCTGGCACTTGCATCATGTCTGGTTTTATAGCCATTCTTAAATTTCATGTTAATATTTACACAGTAGGCAGTTTCTCCCTCTACTTTCATATGTCCTTCGTTGAAGGTACTCTTAATTGTTCCGTCATTCATTAAATGTTCCACATGTCCAACTCTCTCTGCGGATTCTGTCCAATACTGTGTTTCCGCTGCCTGAACCGATGTGATCGGCAATGCAGTTAAAATCGTGGTTAGGGCAAGAATCCCTGTACACACTCGTTTCCATATCTTCTTCATTTTCTACAATTCCTTTCTTTTCAATCAAAAATAAGACGTCCGTCTGGAACGCCTGCTGTTGCTTTATGCTGTTTGCTCCCTGTTGTCATGCAAGGTGTGGAATCTCTGACCTGCCGAAAGAGAAGATGTTCCCGGCTCCTTATTGTCTTTTCGGCTGGTAATCTGCTGGTAAACCAAAGGGGTAGGGTGTGGGAAGGGGAAACAGAAAAAGACTGATTTCTCATTGACCGCCAACGGATAGACTTCTCCCTTGGTGTCAAAATGCCTATCGTTCCCTGCTTTTTTCCCGTTTCCGGTATAATTCCAGTGCTTTGATAATGGTTTCTTCCATTTTTTGTTGTGAGGTCCCCGATGGAAAATATTTCTTCAGTCGGTTCTTAGGGATTTTCCATTGCTCTACCTGATTTGGCTTTTCCTCTGCCATAATCGACAACAAAACATCTTCATTCAATCTGCCCTCTGCTGAAAATTTGCGGATTTTGATTGCCTGTGCATGACTTGGAGTGCAATCTTCCGATTCCATGGTATCGTACAATATCTCCTGTTCTTCTTTTGGCAAATAAGACAGCTCCACCGCCGGACGCATGGCAATTTTCTTGTTATCGACCATATCAAGAATTTCCGGTATTAAGTAGGTTAATCGAATATATCTTCTGATTTGGTCTTTACTTTCTCCAACCTCCTCACCCAATAATTCATCAGAACGTTTCCCTTTCAACTTTGTCGCCAGTGGCGACGAAGTTAAATCAGTTCTTTGTCCCTGTCTTTTCATGACATCTAACTTCATTTTGTAAGCAAATGCTTTTTCTGATGGTAATATTTCTTCCCTTTGAAGATTGCTGTCAACCATGACAATAACTGCTTCGTCATCACTGAGATTTCTTACAATACAAGGTATATTTTCTAACCCTGCCAGTTCACTTGCCATTTTTCTACGGTGTCCAGAAATCATTTCATACCCACCTGTTGGCTTCTCTCTGACAAGAGCAGGAACCAATACACCATGTTCTCGAATACTTTCAATGGTCTCCACCATTTTGTCATCCATTTTTACTTTAAATGGATGATTCGGAAAATCACTAATGTCATAAACAGAAATATTTTTTACATGCTCCTGATTCTTCTGGTCTCTTTCTTCCTGCGTGGTAAAAAGGTCATCGGCTGAGGGAAGATTCATGTTTATTTCTCTGCTTTTCGCCACACTGAATCACCTCCCTCGTAAATTCTGCATACGCCTTTGCAACAGTTCCATTCTTGTCATACTCATAAATGCTCTGTCCTGCTGCACTGCTTTCTGCCGCTGTGATAGCCACCGGAATAACCGTTTTGAAAATTCGGATATGTTTCCCGTAATTTTCTCGAAGGCTATCCTCTGTTGTCCTTGCCAGTTTTGTCCTCATATCTGCAAGTGTCAGCAATACTCCATCAATCTTCAGATTAGGATTTAGCTGTCTTTGTGCCTTACCGATTGTTTTCATTAACTGCGTCATACCCTTTAATGGAAGATAATGAGCCTGAACTGGAACAATTACACTGTCTGCGGCAGCTAATGCATTGATAGTCAACATTCCCAAACTAGGCATACAATCAATCAGGATATAATCATAATCCTTTTTCAAATCTGACAGATACAGCTTTAAAGTCTGCTCTCTGCTCATGGCATTTACTAGTGAGATTTCCATGCCCGATAGCTCGATATTGGTTGGAATAATGTCTACTCCTTCTTCATGGTGCAAAATGCCTTCATTATACACAAACGGTTCGTCTTGTAATATCTTCTTCATTTGTGTTTCCAATGTAATCGGAAGACTATCTGCATTTATCCAACCCAATGCAGTTGTTAAATCTCCCTGTGGATCAGCATCGACCAATAATACTTTTCGTCCCTGATGTGCAAGACCTATTCCCAGATTTAATGTTGTTGTGGTCTTGGCTGTTCCTCCCTTCTGATTTGCAAGGGCGATTACTTTACATTTTGTCATATGATTTCCTCCTTCCTTGAAAAATTTAATAGCCAATCTGTTTTACGAAACTGGCTATGTATAAAAATGAGCATGAAAAAAGCCGACTGACTTTCAATTTGAATCAATCGGCTATGTAACAATATATTAAAATTATTTTTTACCAAATCTCAGACACTGGTCTGCAAATTATTCCTTTCATTCCATATGAATCTTCCGCAGCTTTTTTATCTTTTTCAGAGTGATAATAGAAAATCACGCTATCAATATTCTTATTTTCAAAAATTAATCTCATAATATGACCATCATTATTCGGTGACATTCCAGCCAAAGACATTGTTCCTTTTAGATTTTTAAATTCATTGTAATAATATTCATCATTGTTTTCTAAACCTGAAAAAATTTTTATCTGCCGTTCTTTCAATCCACCGCTAAATCCCATAATTGCATTACAAAACAGATACAAATCTTCTTCTCTTGCAGTATAATCAATTCCAGTCATCTTTGCATACTTACTCAATGCAGTGTCTTTTCTAAATTGTTGATTAAGCTGATCGAACTGTCCATGAAGATGTTTTACTTTTGTATTTGTTATTTTTTCAATATTCCAGTCATAATTGATTGTATAAATATTATCAAATTTATTTAAACTATTTTGCAATTCCAATTTTCGCTCATCAGATAAATTCATATACAATTTTTGAAGTTCTCCTTCATTAAAAATTGCATCTAAAAACAATTTTTCCAGACCAACTGCTGTAGCATGAATCATCTCCTCGCTATCCCCATATTTTTTATGAAATAACCGCAATATTAAAAAATAATCTTCCATACCAATCGACTGAGATGGATCATAATTATCCACAAATCTTTTTAAATTACTTCTTTCCTCTTCTGTTTCACAGTGTGAATTATATTTTCCAGACAATATGTCCTTCAATATAACTCCTTCTATTCCCTCAATAACGTCCTTTAACTCACTAGCCGTTATATCTTTAATATGGTATTTGTAGTCTTTTTTTTCAATATTTTTATGAACTCTTTCAATGATAGCCGCATTACTACATTCTTTTACTCCACCTATTTCGATATCAAATCCATTACCAATCAATATATTATTCATTCTTTCATTCCTTTCATATGAAAATATTTTTCTTTTTATTATATTCTCCATTTCTCCTTTCATCAATCGGAAAATATTTCCACGATAGTTTATGAAAAGTTGGGGAATCTTACGCTATCATACGTTAAAAGTTGGGTAAATATTGGGTAATTACACTACTCCCCAACAAAATAAAACAAGCAATCTCCGCTCACTTATTTCAGAAGAATGAGGCGAAGTTTCATACGACAGTTGGGGAATTGAAATTCCCCAACTCACTCCCCAACTTTTACCCAATTCCGGGCATAAATGACGATAATTTACGATAAGTCAAAATTTATTCCCCAACACGCAAAAAAACCTTGAATCATCCCATTTTCATAGGAAATTCAAGGTTTTTCGTTGATTTACATGATAATAATACGGTTCAAATTCTTATGCGAACTGTAAGATTATGCGTTCATCTGTTTTGCGACTTTCGGATTACATTCCAGCCTGATTTGTGAACTTTGTAATTACATTCCTCCTGTATTGCTACTTATATAATACAGCTATGTATTTATCAGTATTTTCAAGAAATTTGTCTTTCCGGCTAATTAACGATTTCCAGTGTTCCCCAAATTTTTAAGTTGGGGAATAATTTTGAGCATTTGTTGCTTGATTTCAATTTCATTTTTTCTTATTTGGGGAATCCTTTTTATAAAGTTGGGGAGTATTTTTGTTCCCCAACTTTATAATCAGCAATGACTCATAGCTGAAATTCTCACTTTTCGAATTTCTTCATTATAATATACTTCCGGTGTCTGCGTCTTCGCCACTCCAAATTTCTTAATTTCTTCTTCCATCATATTATCCAAGACATGTGTATAAATGTTTAATGTGATGCTGATGCTCGAATGTCCCATCAACCTCTGGACAACCTTCGGTTCCATTTTTTTCAAAGTATCTTGTAGCAAACGTATGCCGTAAACTATGTGGGTGGAAGTCCCTGATTTCTCTGGGTTCTCTATTTTCTTGTACTGCCAGAACTCCTTCTTTTTCTCTCATTCTCTTTAAAGCCTTTTTTATTTCTTTCTCTACAACATATCTGAC
>OKVF01001088.1_pt1 | contig 23716 bp, 32 predicted proteins | sample 1604831 | NCBI WGS metagenome assembly OKVF01 (sample SAMN01760980, study PRJEB22395) | human gut metagenome
AGGAGATGTCTGCCAGAAAAATCTCCGCCAGGTGGTAACGGCCGTAGGAGATGGCGCCACAGCCGCTACAGAACTGGAAAAATATGCCGCATCCATGCAGGAGAAAACAGGGATTCATCCGGAAAAGCCGGTAAAAAAAGAAACAAAAACAGAAGCCAAAGCTTCCTCTGGTATTTTCTCACAGGATATCGTAAACCAGTTAAATGTAGTATTTTCCAGAATGGAAGGAAAACTACAGCTTGAGCTCCATCTGGATTCCCGTCCCGTAAGTCAGGAATTAATAACTTATATGACAGAACTGGAAAAATACACAGACAAACTGACCGTATATGAGAGTACCTCAACAGATCCTGCATCTTCACTTCCTTATGTGGAAGTGCTGACTGAATCCGGAGAAAAGACCGGATTAGCTTTTCATGGTGTACCGGGAGGACATGAGTTTACATCCTTTATCCTCGGATTATATAATGCAGCAGGCCCGGGACAGCCCCTTGATTCTGAGATCAGAGAAAAAATCCTAGCGATCAGCCATAAAATTCAGATGCAGATCCTGGTATCACTTTCCTGCACCATGTGTCCGGATCTTGTAGTAGCAGCCCAGAGGATTGCTTCCCTGAATCCGCTTGTAACAGCAGAAGTATACGATATCGCTCATTTTCCGGAGTTAAAAGAAAAATATAACGTTATGAGTGTTCCCTGCCTGGTGATTAATCAGGATAAAGTATCTTTTGGAAAGAAGAACATCCAGCAGTTGCTGGAATTAATCTAAATCCGTTGTGCCGACAAGTTGATTCTTGAAACAATCTTGCAGGATAAATATTGACATTCCTTTATTTTCTGATATAATGTCCAAAGTCGGACGGCACATTGGGATGTGCCTTGCAAGGTGTCTCATATTTTGAGATTCCCGGATGGACATGATGATCATGAGCCAGATAAGATAACTTCTTATCTGGCTTTCTTTTTTAGTAGGAGGGATGAAATGGATTTACTAAAAGATAACCTGAAGAAACTATACCTGCAATTTTTAATTCCATCTCTTGGAAGTGCGATGGTAATGTCATTTATACACTGACAGATGCGATCGTCTTTCGTTTTGCTGGCTGGTTGGATTAATAAGACAGGTATCAACAAATTGTTACAAGTGCATTGTCATTTTACTGATGGATGACAATGCACTTTTTTGTTATTCTTAAATAGTGTACATAAAGGATACCATAGACTCCGAATGTCAAATATCCAGACAGATCAGTTCCAACTCAGAGAACAGGTCTGTCTTTTTGGAGTTATTATATAGGTAAGAATTCTGCCATTGGCAGGTTTTTATAAACATGAGAGGAGAGATTTTTTATTATGAACAAACTAAAAAGGTACCTTTTATTCTTAGTGGGGCTGTTTATCAACTCCCTGGGAGTCAGTCTTGTAACCAAGGCAAGTCTTGGTACATCCCCGATTTCATCTATTCCCTATGTATTAAGTTTGAATTTTCCTTTCACACTGGGAAATTTCACAATCGTCTTCAGTCTGCTGCTGATCGCACTGCAGATTCTCATTTTAAGAAAGAACTTTAAGATAGAGAATATTCTTCAGATTCCTGTATCCATTGCGTTTGGATATTTCATTGACTTTACCATGTATCTGTTTTTCTGGGTTAATCCGCAGAATTATTTTATGAAAGTAATCGCTTTGCTCATAGGATGTCTTGTACTTGGATTTGGTGTTTATATTGAAGTAGTAGCAGATGTTGTTATGCTTCCGGGCGAATCCTTTGTCCGCGCAATTGTCCAGACCTGGCATACAAATTTCGGAACAACGAAGATCATCTTTGATTCTTCTATGACAATTATTGCAGGTGTTCTTTCTTTTATTTTCTCCGGCAGATTAAACGGTGTGCGTGAAGGTACTGTTATTGCAGCTTTACTGGTTGGTTTTATCGCAAGATTGTTCGGAAAGAAACTGGAATTCGTAAAGCCATACCTGTTCCCGGAAGAGTACAGAAACGAAACTCAAACTTCTGCCAAATCCAAAGCAGAAGAAAATGCAGCACATAAGAATGTAATCGTTATCGGCAGACAGTATGGATGCGGCGGTCATGATGTCGGAAAAGCACTGGCTGAAAAGCTGGGTTATGAATTCTATGATCAGGAAATTATCAAAATGATTGCCGGAACCACTGGCATGACCTCCGAATTTATACGTCGTAAAGAAGAGACTATGACAAACAGTCTGTTATATGATTTTGTAAATCAGATGTATTTATATGGAAGCAGAGAAGAGGAAGCTCCAAAGGATAAGATCTTCGAGGCCGAATCAAACGTTATCAAAGATCTGGCTAAGAAAGGAAACTGTATCATCATCGGAAGATGTTCTGATTATGTTCTTCGTGAAGATAAGAACGTACTGAAAATATTCTTAAGTGCACCATTGGAAACACGTATCAAACGTATTATGCAGAAATTAAATGTAACCTCAAAAGAAGCTGAACAGCAGATCCGCAAAGAAGATAAACGCCGCGCAGATAATTATCGCTATTATACAGGACGTATGTGGGGAATGTCTGCCAGCTTTGATCTTGCATTAAATACAGAATTGGGTATGGAATATATCGAAGAGTGCGTACAGAAGGCTTTATAAATATTTTGTATGACATAAAAAATCGGGAAGAAATCCAGTTACATCGTTTTCTTCCCGATTTTTATCTTATTATTACTTTTACATAGAAAAATTAAATTTCTTTTATCTTACAAGACTTCCTTTCATGCTCTTATTCAATGCTGTAATAAGAACTGCAGATACTGCCAGACACAAGACTCTGTCCGCATAATCTGTAATAAACTGGACAATAAAGCAGCTTCCTACCATTCCAAGCGGTGTTTTGGAAAGAATCTGAACTAAAATAGAAGATCCTGAGGATGTAATTCCACCAAACAAAAACGCAGTAATACAGGAACTGATCAGTGTAGATGGAAGTGTGATCACAACAGCAGCAGGAAGGATCGACCATTTTTTCGGCTGCCATTTTCTGTATACAAGACCAGTCACAAAACCAAGTACAATTCCAACAGGTGCATAATACAGGGAATAAACATCCACAGTCATTCCCATTAACAGACCACTGAGTAAGTTTGGAAGCATTCCATAAAACGGTCCCAGAATGGATGCCACAAATACTGTTCCGATACTGTCCAGATAAATAGGAAGTTTCAAAAGCAAAGCAATCTGTCCACCTACAAAATTAATACAGATAGCAAAAGCAATCAGACAAATCTTATATGCTGTCATTTTTCCGTTCATTTTTTCTGTCTTCATCATATTCAATTGCGCTCCTTTAAATCAAATCCTGTAAAATATCCAGTTCTTCCGGTTCCATGTCAAGAATCCGTGAAAGGAATAACTGGAAAAATGCATATACATCTACCTCAGTCAATACCTTTGTATTTGTAGTCTTTCGATAGAAATTCATAGAGTCTACCACTGACTGACCAAGAGATATTCCTGTTGTTTCAATCTGTACATAAGACTCAAATCCCTCACAGATCGCAGGATTCAGGAAATACGCAACCGCAAGAGGATCATTGATCACACAGCCAATGATATGTTCCCATTCCCAGTGAAAATCAAAATAAAACTTCGTGATTTTCTTTATAAATTCACCGGTCTCTTTATTCAACCGACAGATATACTCCAATAGAGTAGGAGTAAGGACAATCTTTCTTGTCACATCCAGCCCGATCATATGGATCTTTTTCCCAATCTCATGTATCGTTGCATATACCAGTGCAGCCGCGTCCGGATCACACCAGTAATTGTACTCAGCAACAGGAGAGCAATTTCCATGACTCTTAAATGTACCACCCATAGATACCAGTTCCTCTATACGGCAAAATGCCTCTCTGTCTTTCCGGATCAGTACAGCGAGATTCGTCATCGGTCCCAATGCGATCACAGAAACCTTTTCTCTTTTCAAAATATCAGCCATAAAATCCACGGCTCCCATTTCCTGCTGCCAGCCCTCTACTTCAGGCAGGAAACTCTCGCCAAGTCCATCTTCTCCATGAGTATCCAGCGCGTTCACATAGTCACGTTTTAAAGGTTTACTTTCACCGATATACACCGGAACATCCAGTCTGTTCATCTGTTTCAGAACTTTTTTTGCATTTCCGGCTCCCATTTCAACAGGTGAGTTTCCACAGACAATTGTGATTCCAACCACCTCAATCTCAGGAGATTTCAGCGCAAGCATAATAGCAAGGCTGTCATCAATCCCCGGATCACAGTCAATGATTACTTTTCTTTTTTTCATTATTTTCCTTTCCAACTGGTGATCAAAATAAAAAATGCCTTTGTTTATCACCTCCAATAAACAAAAGCATCAGTAAAAAGACTGCAGCAACAGCAGCCTGATTTTCCATTTTTTACTTTGCCTAGTTTTTTATACTGGGAGGTTCACGAACCAGTTTCGACAAATATTCTAGCATAGGTTTCTTTTGGTGGCAATACCATTTTAGATTTTTTCTGGTAGAGTCATATAGACAGAACAATAAGACATTCAGCAATGACAGCTTGTTATTCTTCTTTAAACAGCGTATACTAAAATTATTATACTTGTTCAAGAGCTTACAGAGCAATTATGCGGATAATTTGCAATCCGTTTCGCTACTTGCTCATAACCGAATAGTTACAAAGCATCAAACAACAAAGGAGCTTACATTCACATGGATACCAGAGACATTCGCTGTTTCCGTCTTGTATACGAAGAACGCAGCATCAACAAAGCAGCACATCAGATTTTTATCACCCCTCAGGGATTAAGCCGTATTATCGTAAAACTGGAAAACGAACTCCAGACCCAGCTTTTCCAGCGTACTGCAAACGGAACGATTCCCACAGAAAGTGGTCATTATTTCTATACCCAGAGTCAGGAGCTCCTTTACCATTTAGAAGATCTGAAGCAAAAAATGCAGCAGTTAAACCATCGTCAGCGCACCATCCATATAGGTTTTGCCTGTGGCTCGCTTAACGTACTGCCGCTTGAACAGATTTCCCATTTAACTGACTACTTCCCCGAACTGCAATTGCAATGGGATGAGCTGGAGAATCAGGAAGTAACCGAAAAACTCCTTGACAGTACCTTAGATGCCGGCTTTATGATTGGAACCTGTTCCCATACGGAACTGACATCTACAACTATCTATACCGGAAAAATGAATGCCATTATCTATCAGGGACATCCTTATTATGACCGGGACATTCTCAGCATCCAAGATCTGCAGGAACAGCCGCTAATTTCCATGAACCAGAAATATTCCAGTTATCATAATCTCATCCAGCGCTGCAGCGATTTCGGTTTCACCCCCAACATCGTGATCAGCACTATGAAAAATCCGTTAATCTACCGCTTTTGTCAGGAAAAAGCAGGGATTGGCATTGACGCAGATATCCATCCCGAAGAAGAACTGCCTGCAGGACTTCGCAAAATAGAACTCCAAGATGCTATTCCATGGAAAATCTCTCTGGTCTGTCGCAAAAATACCATTAACGATGAAATCATTTCCAGACTTCAGGAAATCTGCAGGAATCTGTAGGCAAATATAAGTCTGCGATTACTGGTATGTGAGAAATAAGGATAAAATAAGTCAAAGAGACTGATTCGAAATAGATAGCCTCTTTGATTAATTTCTTTACAGTTTCCATCCCACAGCCTGTTCACGTCCGGTAATAAAATGACGATAGATGCCGTCTTGTTTCATAAGTTCATCGTGTGTTCCATGCTGAATGATCTGGCCGTTATCTACCACAAGTATCTGAGCAGCATTACGGACAGTTTTCAACCGGTGGGCAATCATAATAACGGTTTTCTCGTGTGTCAGTTCATTAACGGCCTCCATCAGCTCTTTTTCATTTTCCGGATCAATGTTTGTTGTTGCTTCATCCAAAATGATGATTGGCGCATCTTTCATCATAGCGCGGGCGATGGAAAGTCGTTGACGTTCACCACCTGAGAGCGATCCACCCGCTTCTCCGATAACTGTATCATAACCTTTTGGCAGCTTCATAATAAACTCATGGCAGCGTGCTTTTTGGGATGTTTCTATCACTTTTTCCATAGATATATCCGGCTGACCAAAACGAATATTGTTTGCAATCGTATCATGGAACAGATATACATTCTGGAATACAAAGCTGAAATTTTTCATCAGACTGTCCATGTCATATTCACGCACATCATATCCGCCCAGAGTGACGCATCCGCTGTCCACATCCCAGAAGCGGGAGAGCAGATGACAAAGGGTTGTTTTACCGCCACCGGAAGGTCCAACAATAGCTGTCGTTGTCCGCTCCGGGATACTCAGTGTGATACCGTTTATGATTGTTTTTTCACCATACGAGAAGTGAATGTCTTCTGCACGGAGGTCGTAGCAGTCCGGTTTTAGTTCTGCTCCGGAAATATCCATTGCAGGAAGATTCAAAATGTCAGTTGCCTGATTCACACAGGTATCCACTACCCGAAGCAGACTTGATTGTGTACCGGCCTGTTCCAGCCCTTCCGTGAGCAAAAAGGAGCAAATTGCCAGCATGATACAGTTTAGCAATTCCATTCTGCCATTGGTATAGAGTACAAGAGACAAAACCACAACACCTACATCAATGAGCTTGCATATCAAAAAGTAGAAAATCTGGTAAGAGAAAGTTTTTGGAATGTGTATCGTCCAGGATGCCTTGAGCATTATGTATTGCATCAGCTACGAAATGATCCGGCATTTGTTCCAGAACTGGATTTTGTGATGTTTCTTAATGAAAAAAATAATGAAGAGGGTAAGCTGATCGGTCAGAATATGTTTATGAGAACAAGTATTAAAGCGGATGATGGAAGAAATATTCCAATTATGACTATGGGACCGATTTGTATTACTCCGGAATTAAAACGACAAGGGTATGGAAAAGTCTTACTGGATTATTCATTGGATAAGGCAGCGAAACTTGGCTGTGGTGCAGTCTGCTTTGAGGGAAACATTGATTTTTATGGAAAAAGTGGATTCAGACCGGCAAGCGAATTTAACATTCGTTATCATGGACTGGAAGAAGGGCAGGATGCATCTTTCTTTCTGTGCAAAGAGCTGATTCCTGGATATTTAAACGGTATTACTGGAGAGTATGCGACACCAGCGAGATATTTTGTAGATGAAAAGGAAAGCGAAGAATTTGATAAAATATTTCCTTATAAAGAGAAGAAAAAACTACCAGGACAATTATTCTAAATTTACGCAAGCAGTTGCCATGACCTCATGCAATCATAGGCTTTGGCGACTGCCGCGATAACAAATAAAATTCACAAAGCGTGTTTTATCTTGTTGCTACTTGAAGTCTCCAATACAATATGGTATATTGTAACTACCGAATGGTAGTTGCAATAAAACCAAACGGTAATATATAGAGGGGGATGGTTAGAACGAATAATGAGTGATACAAGAAAAAAAGAGATCATCATGGCTACTTTGGAACTGGCGGCAAATAAAGGACTTGGAAATGTATCCATGAATATGATTGCAGATAAAGTTGGGATAAGAAAACCATCATTATACAATCATTTTACATCGAAAGAGGAACTTGTGGAAGCAATGTACCAATTTCTCCGGGAAGAAGCAAAGAAGAATGCCAATGTAGGTGCGATTGATTATACGGTTATTTTTGCCGGAAAGAGTGCATTGGAAATATTGAGGATGATGGTTGGAGGATACTTTAATATGAATCAGCAGGAACATATGTTGAATTTCTATAAGGTTATTTATTCTGAGCGTAGTATCCAGCCGATGGCTGCTAAAATTCTGGCAGAGGAAACAGAAAAAATGATCATTGCGACGAAACAGTTATTCTATGCAATGGAAGTACACAAATTACTTCATTTTCAAAATGCAGATATGAGTGCAGTAAGTTTTGCAATGACAGTTCATGGACTTATGGATTATGAACTGGATCGAAGAAGTGGAGGATGTAAAACAGAGAATCAGGAAAGAAACAATCTTGACGAATACCTGCAATGGTTTTGTAAGGAGAATGCAGTAAAATGAAGAAAAAGAATTTTATAAATTATTGCGGACTGCTTGGAGTTGCTGCGTTTATTTCTTATACTGCAGCAGTTGTATTTTCGCCACTTGCTTATCCCGGATATAACTGGATAGCACAGGCAGTAAGCGATCTGAGTGCATCAAATGCACCATCACTCAAGTTATGGAATCAACTGAGCAGTCTGTATAATGTCTGTACTTTGGTATGTGCTATGATGGTGTGTCTTGGAATGCAGAAAATAGAAACCCGGCTTTTAAGAAGTGGAATTTATTTATTTACGATCATGGAGTGGGTGTCTGCCGTTGGCTTTGGGATGTTTCCGCTAAGTGACAGTGGATATGCTGGAACATTTCAGGATCAGATGCACATTTTTTCAACGGTAATCGTTGTATTGTTATCTATCATATCACTGATCTTAATTATTATTGCCGGGATAAAAAACAGAAGCTGTCGTTCCTATGGCGTTTTTGCAGGAATAGCACTCGGAATGATGATGGTTGGTGCATTTGGTATGAATGTTGTTCCGAAAGAGTATTTTGGAATTGTCGAGAGATTCAGTGTTTTTGCAGCAACAGGTTTTCAGGCAGTTTTGGGAATGTACCTTTATAGAATGGAATTAAATAATTAAAGGAGACGAGGAAGAGTGAAATCAATCATAACGGATAAATGGATTCTATGTCCAGAGTGTAAAGCGAAAACAAGGACGCAGGTTTTGGAAGATACAGAACTAAAAAATTTTCCTTTGTTTTGTCCGAAATGTAAAAAAAATTTTATTATCAATGTAAAAGATCATATAGTGGAATATAAGACAGACGCCAGACGCTAAGACGCAGAGCAGAAATAAAGATTTTTTGCCTGTGTCTTTTTTTGTACAGTAAACAGAAAACTGCTGATAGAGGATTTATTTATATGGTGCGATGATTTATGTTTCGGATGCTCATCCGATAGAAGTAATAAAAGAGTAGAAAAAGATTGACAAGTTACCTATCGGTCACTATAATTAACAGTGACCGAATGGTAACTTGCTGATATAGGAATAATCGAAATTCTAGGAGGATATAATGATGAAGTGTCCAAAATGTGGAGCTGAAATGAAAACAGGGTATTTATTTGGAAGTAAAGATGGAGCAATCAGTTTTGCAAATGAAGTGCCAGGAGCATTTGAGAATGCAAAAGGAGTAGATGGTTTTGTGGAGATCAAACCATTAAAAGTAGGGGGCAGAACAAGTATAAAAGCTAATTGCTGTAAGGAATGTAGAATGGTGGCATTCCAGTATTGATATCAGAACAAACATATTGCAGTACAAGGAAAAATGTCAGACGCTAAGACGCAGAGCAGAAAATAATTTGCTCATGCGTCTTTTTATGTATAGGTCTGAAAGATCAAGAAAAAAGCCACTTTTGATACTGGAGGGCTGTTGAACTATCCGAAAAATTATCCCTTGTATTTGTTAAGGGAAGGAGAACAATATGGAATGGTTTGGAATTGCAGCATTATTGCTGTTGCTTTGTTATTCGACATATCCGGGAAAAGTAAAGCGTTTGGAAATGAAAGTAAAACGATTGGAAAAAGAGCAGAGAGGAGAGACATATATGGCTACGCTGATTAATGATCTTGTAGGTAAACAATGTATTATCAGGTCAGATTCTATTATTAGTTTTGTGGGAAAAACGGAATTATCCTGCAGGATTATAGATGCAGATGATGAGTGGATAAAAATTTGCTATACAGAGAAAAAAGGTAAACAGGTAGTTAAACTGATGCGAATTGAAAATATTGATGCAATAGAAGAACAGTAAGCTTTATTGCACTTTAATCGAAAATATGGAGGTATCGTTGAATGGAACTGGAAATTGAAAATCTTACAAAACAATATGGAAACAAAATGGCAATTCAGAATGTCTCATGTATTCTTAAACCGGGAGTGGTTGGACTTCTTGGGGCAAATGGAGCTGGAAAAAGTACCCTTATGAGAATGATATGTGGTGTTATGAAGCCAACTTCCGGTAAAGTCAGACTGGGAAAGTATGATGTCACAGACATGGGATATAGAAATCTGCTTGGGTATCTGTCACAGGACTTTGGCTATTATCCGGATTTTACAGGAATGGAGTTTCTGCTATATGTAGCAGCATTGAAAGGTCTTGATAAAAAGACGGCAAAAGAACGTAGTGAAAATCTCTTAGAACAGGTAAATCTGGAAAAAGATGCAAAAAGAAAAGTAAAAACATATTCCGGAGGAATGAAGAGAAGACTTGGAATAGCACAGACACTTTTAAATGATCCAAAGTTGATTGTATTAGATGAACCGACAGCCGGACTGGATCCAAAGGAGAGAGTGCGTTTCCGACATATTTTTGAGCAGTTAGGCAGGGACAATATTGTTTTGCTGTCAACACATATTGTTTCGGATATTGAAAAATGTGCAGACCGGATTCTGGTAATAAAAAACGGGCAAAAAGTATTTGATGGAACAGAACGGGAAACAGGAAAAGACCTGGAGTCATTTTATCTGGATATATTCGGAGGTGAAGAATAATGGGAACTTTATACAGATATGAATTAAAGAAACTTTTATGTCAGAAAATATTATGGATTGCAGTGGCACTTATGACATTGATTCTGGTTGGGGTTGGGATAACAGATGTTGTATCAGGAAGAGCTGCAATCAGCAAAAATTATAAAGAATTTTCGGGAAGGGAAATAGATGATTCTCTGATTAAAGAGACACAGGAAGCAGAAGACCAGGATCATTATATTGTATTTCGGAATTTTATTAATTTCTGTATGGGAACGGCAGATTATGAAAATGTAAATGAGGAAGATGTATATGGGTTCAGAGAAAATAATAATCAGGATCAGATGAAACAGGCAAAATTATCAGATGCAGAAATCAATTACTGGAATCAAAAGGAAGCAGAAGTAAAAAAACCTTTTACATATCAGTATGAAGAGGGATATGCAGGAATTTTCACATCAGTATATGTTGCTAATTTTATGCTTCTTCTATTGTCTGCGATAGGAATCTGTGGTGTTTTTGCAGATGAAAGAATTAATGGAACAGATCAGATAATTTTCAGCAGTGTGAGTAAGGAAAGGTTATTTATAGCAAAAATATTGGCAGGATTAAGTATGGGAATCATACTGGCTGTTTATCTTTACGGTGCATTATCTATTTGCAGCTTTGGAATTTATGGATTTTCCGGATTTAACGCTCCACTACAGATCAGAATTCCGGGGTGTATGCTAAACATAACAATTGGACAGACTTATATCTATTTATGCGTGCTATTTTTAATAGCAGGTATTATATATTCTGCATTTGCGATGTTTTTATCGCAGGTGTTAAATAATCGTTCTGCAGCAACTGCTATTATGGTAATTGGATTATTTTTATCCATGATTAATGTTCCTGAAGCATTTGGATTGCTTTCAAAAGCATGGAGCTATCTCCCAGGAGCATATATTGGTTCATGGACATTTACGGAGTACAGGTTGATTCATATATTTGGAAAGTTTTTTAATAACTTACAAATGGCACCTGTTTTTTGGCTGATAGCATCAATGCTGTTTATAGCGATTGCCGGAAGTTCTTATAAACACTATCAGGTTAAGGGAAAATAATGGGAGATCCAACAAAATTTAATTATATATGGGAATACGATTTATTCAATTTCGCACTCTTAATGTTGTCTGTTTCTGAAATATTTATTTTTGTGTACACATATAGAAAAAAGAATGGGAAAGAGATAAGCAGAGATAGAGGAACAAAGTGGTTGTTGTATCTCAATTTTATAGTCTGTATCCTGATCAGTTTTTATAATGTTAGTAAAAAAGCATTCAATTTTATTCGGATGATGAAATTACCGGGATTTTGTATAGAGCTTGGAATTTGTTTAATGTTATTAGGAATTGTCATTCGTGTAAGTGCAGTTTTAACACTTAGGAAGGCTTTTACATTAAATGTTCAGATCACATCAAGACAGCGGTTGATTACATCGGGCCTATATCGAAAGATAAGGCATCCTGCTTATACAGGAAGTATTCTGAGCCTTTTGGGAATTGCGTTGGCATTAAGAGATTTAGTTTCCGTCGGTATAGTATTGGTGTGCTGTCTTGTTTGTTATCAAATAAGAATAGCAGTTGAGGAAGTAGCATTAGAAATCAGATTTAAAGAAGAATATATTTTGTATAAACATAATACATACAAATTATTTCCGTACATTTTCTGAAAAATAAGATGGTAAACAGGATGATACAAATTATGAATAAGTTGAAAGCATTTTTATTATTGGGATTAATATGCGTTATATTGGCAGGATGCAGTAATGTGTTTGCAAAAAAAGATTATTATGACACGAATAAGATTGCAGCGGTTGAAGACAGATATGCAAAGAAAAATTCAGCTTCTAATTCAAATGACTCTGGATACTCATTAAATGTGGAAGAATTTAATGGTCGTGAGACGGTATGGACAAAAATTCTCGAGAAAAGTGAAGATTTCAATGTTGAAGTAAAATTAAGTCTAGCTGAAGGAATTGTAAAAATTGTTCATGTAGATGAAATGGGGAATGTTACTACGATAATTGAATGCACTCCAGATAATTGCGTGGATACCATGAAAACAGTATCTTTAGGAAGCGGAATTAATAGAATAAAAGTTGTTGGATATAGGTGTAGGAATATTGAGTTAAAGTTATCGCTTTTGAATGCGGAATGATAAATTATATAATCTGAAAATATTCAAAATTTAGGAGAAAATATATGGCATCTAGTAAAGAGTATTTACAATTTATATTAGAACAATTATCTGATTTAGAGGAGATTACCTATCGAACTATGATGGGCGAATATATTATTTATTATCGTGAGAAAATTGTGGGTGGTATTTATGATGACAGACTTTTGGTAAAACCGGTAAAATCTGCAGTTGCTTATATGCCGGAAAACATTTATGAATTGCCTTATGAGGGAGCCAAAAAAATGCTGCTTGTCCAGGAGGTTGACAGTAAAGAATTTCTGACGGGTTTATTCAATGCCATGTATGATGAATTACCAGTGCCGAAACCAAAAAAGAAAAAATAGAATTTTCCTGGGCGAAGAAGTAAGTGATGCTTCGGCAAGTTTAATTGTGGCACAGATGTTGTATCTGGAAGCTAATGATCCGGAAAAGGATATTCAGTTATATATTAACAGTCCAGGGGGATCGGTTACGGCTGGATTTGCTATTTACGATACTATGCAGTATATCAAGTGTGATGTATCTACTATATGTATTGGATTGGCGGCTAGTTTTGGTGCCTTTTTACGTGCAGGAGGAGCAAAAGAAAAAAGGATTGCACTGCCTAACGCAGAAATTATGATTCATCAACCTGCTATTCACGGAAATGGGGTCAGCGGACAGGTAACAGATATTAAAATTGTGTCAGATCAACTCCAGAAAAGTAAACAACGCTTAAATCGTATTTTAGCAGAAAATACAGGAAGAACCATTGAGGAAATAAGCAGGGATACGGAAAGAGATAATTTTATGACAGCAGGTGAAGCATTACAGTATGGATTGATAGATCAGGTTATCGAGAAACGATGATGAAGTTAAATATTTTCTTTTGTGTTAAAAGAATAAGTATTGACAAGTGACCGATAGGTAACTATAATAAAAGTAACCAAAAGGTAACTTGCTAATAACATCAATTTAGGAGAGAAATATGGAAAGCAAAGAAAAGAACACAAAGGAAAAAATACTGGAAGAAGCATTAAAATTGTTTGCACAAAGTGGCTATATGGGAACGTCTATGAATGAAATCGCTTCAAGATTAGGGGTTACCAAGGCTGCATTATATAAACACTATTCCAGTAAGCAGGAAATATTGGATAGCATTGTAGAAAGAATGAACCAAATGGATGCGGAAAGAGCAAAGGAATATGAGATGCCGGATGGCGATATGGAGGAAGTGATCGCAGGATATAAAAACACTGCGTTGGGAAAGATCAGACAGTTTACAAAAGTACAGTTCCTGCACTGGACGGAAGAAGAATTTTCCTGTTGTTTCCGAAAAATGCTGACATTAGAACAATACAGAGATCCGGAAATGGCTAAGCTCTATCAGAATTATCTTGCGGAAGGGCCACTTCAGTACATGGAAGCTGTTTTTTCTGGAATTGTAGAAAGCGGTGAAGATGCAAAGCAACTTGCAATGGATTTCTACGGACCTATTTTTCTTTTATACAGCATTTATGATGGAGCAGAGAATAAACAGGAAGTAGTGAAACAGGTAGAGGAGCATGTAGAAAGATTTGCCAAAAGATTCCAGAAAATGCCGATTTGAGGTGAAAAAAATGAACAAGGACGAGATGGAGTATCAGAAATGGGTATATTGTCCGGTATGCGGAAATAAAACAAGAGTGAGATTACGAAAAGACACTGTGCTTTTACATTTCCCACTATTTTGTCCAAAATGTAAAAAGGAGAGTCTGATTGACGCAGAGGGTTTTACGGTCAGACTGATTGGATGCCAAAGTATGCAAGGGAAGCTGCCAGTGGCAAGTCATGTAGATGAAAAATGAATATGGAAAAGTCAGACGCTTAGACGCAGTACGGATGAAAAATCGTATTGTGTCTTTTTTTATCAATAAAAAAAATTTAACCAAATAAACTGCGAAGCATTTATTTGGTTATGAGCAAGTAGCAAAGCGGATGATTTTATCCGCTTGACTAAATATTTGAGTAAGGGAATGGAGGAAAGTTGAATGGAAGCTGTTGTTTATACATCAAATACGGGAAGTACTGAACATTATGCAAAATTATTAGGACATGAATTAAGTGTCTCTGTGTATAGCACAGAAGAAGCTGGAAATAAGTTGCCAGCGGGTACTGAAATTATTTATCTTGGATGGATCATGGCAGGAAAGATACAGGGGTATGGCCTGGCAAGAAAAAAATATAAGATTTGTGCAGTATGTGCAGTTGGAATGGGACAGACGGGAACACAGCGAAAGGAGATACGGGAAAAGAACAGTATTCCGGGAAAGATTCCTGTATTTACATTGCAGGGAAATTTTAATGTAGAAAAACTTCATGGAATGTACAAAATGATGATGAGCATTATGGTGAAGACAGCAGGAAAAGCTCTGGAGAAGAAAGCAGATCGAACTCCGGAAGAAGAGGATATGCTGGATATGATGCTGCATGGTGGCGAACGTGTCAGGATACAGAACCTGCAGGGCGTGATTAGTTGGTATATCAGATGTGAGAGTCCTCGCATCTGATATAGCCCCTGGCAGATTGCAGAGGTGCGCAGAAGAATATGTCATACGATGTATGACGCGCCCCTCGCAGCAAGAATGATTAGACATTCTTGAACAATAATAAAAGATGATCGGAGGTAAGTTATGAAACTTTATTTTGGGAATATGGTAACTACAGTAACGACTATTATGGTAATTGCTTTAGTTGGATTTATTGGATATTCTGTATGGAATCGTAACACAATCAGTTTCTGGGGACGTAGGAATTTGTTTTTGCTGATGTATGGTCTTGTCATTTGTTGCTTTGCAGCGGCCAGGGATGGATTGGATAAGACCATTCAGGCTGCAGTTGATGGAAGTTGTACACCAGGAATATTTCCGCTGGTAAGTATTCCTACTATTGTTGGCTGTATTGGAGCTGCAATGATTATTGTTGCAGCAGTAGCAACACCAATCGCAAAATCACAACGAATGCGGGAAATATGGTTTTATGTGATGTCCAGTGGAGTAATGCTGAAAGTTGTGGTTATGGAGTTTGCAAGAATTATACAGTTCATCTAGGAGAAGTGTTATGAAAGTAGAAAGTGAAAGACTGATTTTGTATCCGCTAAATAATGAAGAAATGAAAGCAATGATCGAGAAAGAAAATGATTCTGAGATGAAACAGGCATACACGGAGATGCTTGAAGGTTGCCTTTCCAATCCCACAGAGAGAATGTGGCATACTGCCTGGAATATGGAATTAAAGAATGACACAGGAAAAATTGTAGGAGATTTTTGCTTTAAAGGGATTAGTGATGATGGTGTTGTTGAAATTGGATATGGCTTGAAAGAAGAATATAGACATCAAGGATATATGACTGAAGCTGTTAAAGTAATTACAGGATGGGCTTTGTCACAAGAAAATGTCCAGCAGGTAGAAGCGGAGACAGACTGGCATAATATCGCATCGCAAAATGTCCTGCTTCGTGTTGGTTTTGTGAGAAATGGCAAAGAGGGGAAAGAAGGACCACGATTTGCATACAGGGAAAAAATCTATCCAAGAAGTGCAGATGAGCAGACTGTTTATTTAAAGAAAGCCAATTCATAAACGCTTAAAATCAGACAAAGTATTCAGGCAATACAGAATGGAGATATTGTAGCATTGGAATTACTTGATAATAACTGAAAAGTATGAATAGATTTTTTATGATTGGAGGTGGAATATGAACCCAAAAGTAATAGATCCAAAGGAAACAACAAGATTAGAAGCATTTGAATTATGGATGAACGCACCTAATCCTATGGTAACATTCTTTAAACAGATTAATGTGACAAATCTTGTAAGGATAAGTAAAAAATATAAATTGAAATTCAATATGCTTCTATGTTGGTGCATTGGTAAATCGGCAAGCGAAGTGAAAGAATTTTATATACTTCCGGTACAAGGAAAATTATATCGGTATGATAAATTAGCGGTAAATACCATTGTCAGAAACAAAAATGGTGAAGTAAGTTCTTGTGATGTACCATTTAGTAAAAAACTACTGGATTTTAATAAGGATTATATGAGATTAACAAAACAGGTTGCTGACAGTTGTATGAATTATGATTTGCCAGAATACATGATTATTGGTACATCGGCTATTGTCAATACAGAAATTGATGGTGCTGTAGGCATGAATAGTGGGATTTTTAATAATCCATTCCTCATATGGGGAAGGTATCAGAGTCATTTTGGACGGAATATGTTAAAAATATCATTTCAGTTTCATCATACACAGATGGATGGAGCCCATGCGGGAAAGTTTTTGGAAGTGTTGCAGAAAAATATTGACAATATAGGAAGAAAGCAAAGAAAGGTGGAACAATAAGTTGAATGTATACAATTATGGTTATTGATGACGATGAATCGATTGGAAATATGGAACAGGAGTTGCTTGAAAGAGAAGGGTATCAGGTGCAACGTGCATTTTCTGGTACAGAGGCATTATTACTTTTGAAGCAAAAAAGACCAGATCTGATTTTGCTGGATCTGATGCTGCCGGGAATGTCTGGCGAGAAAGTGTTGTCACAGATACAAGGGATTCCAATAATCGTAGTAAGTGCAAAAACTGATGCAGATAGTAAAGTGAACTTGTTACTTGGCGGGGCGGTAGATTATTTAACTAAACCTTTTGATACAAAAGAATTGCTAGTCCGTATTAACATTAGGTTACGTGAAAACATGAAGAAACCTGGATTTTCTATATTCAATTATGGGGAGTTAAATATAGATGAGACATCAAGAAAAGTTTCGTTAGAAGAAAAAACAGTAACTTTGACAAGAACGGAATTTGCAATATTGAAGCCATTGGTACAAAATCCAGGACAGGTAATTGCTAAATCTGTTTTATTAGATCGTATTAGTTTAGATACGCCAGATTGTACAGAAAATTCATTGAAGACACATATCAGTCATTTACGAGGAAAACTGAGAGAGATATCAGGAAAGGAATATGTGGAGTCAGTGTGGGGAATCGGATTTCGGTGGAAATCAGAATTGAACGAGCCGAAAGCGAGGGATATTTCTTACTCAAAAGGTGAGAAAGTGTAATTGAGAAAAAATCGAACGATCAAAATTGGGGAGAGATGGATATATGACAAATTCGTACAGGATAATAAATGAAGCTACATGGGAAAGGGCTATGCACTGCATGGTTTTCAGAAATAGTGTAGAGCCAGCCTTTTGCGTTACATTTGAAGCAGATGTTACTGAATTAAAAAAATATGTAAAAGACAATAATATTTCGTTTACATTAGCTATGGTATATGCAGTATGTAGATGTGCAAATCAAATAGAAGCTTTTAGATACCGATTTGTGGATGGAAAGATTGTTTTGTTTGATAATATTGATACGGCATTTACATATCTGAATAAGAAAACAAATTTGTTTAAAGTAGTAAATGTTCCTATGATGGGTGACCTTAAGAAATATTGTATCAATGCTAAAAAGATTGCAGATGAGCAAGAGGAATATTTCATGGGATCACTTGGCAATGATGTTTTTCAATGTTCTCCTATGCCTTGGGTAACATACACGCATATTTCTCATACAAATTCTGGTAAAAAAGATAATGCAACACCTTTGTTTGATTGGGGAAAGTATTATGTGAAAGATGGAAGAATAATGATGCCTATATCTGTGCAGGCCCATCACTCATTTGTTGATGGGATTCATATTGGTGAGTATGTTGATTTATTAGAAAAATATCTTGCAAGTTTTTAGTTGCCCAGTTTTGGATTTCAGTAGTACTGAAAAATGTATTGGAAGTTTATGATGGAGACAATTATGGCGTTTGATTTTAAGAAGGAATACAAAGAATTTTATATGCCGAAGAATAAACCAGAGATTATAAATGTTTCGGTGGCTAACTATATTGCTGTCAGAGGAAAAGGCAATCCGAATGAGAAAGATGGTACATATCAGCAGGCTATTAGTGTTTTATATGCCATTGCATATACATTAAAAATGAGCTATAAGACGGATTATAAAATCAAGGGATTTTTTGAATATGTTGTTCCACCGCTTGAAGGTTTTTGGTGGCAAGGCAGTGTTGAGGGTGTGGATTATGCAAATAAATCTACTTTTAATTGGCTTTCTGTTATTCGCTTACCGGACTTCGTATCTAAAGAGGATTTTGATTGGGCAGTAGAGACAGCAGCCAAAAAGAAAAAGTTGGATTGTTCATCAGCAGAATATCTTACGATTGATGAGGGGTTATGCGTTCAGATTATGCACTTGGGAGCATTTGATGATGAACCTACAACTGTTGCACTTATGGATGAGTATTTAGAGCAGAAAGGATATGTCAATGATATGAATATGGAAAGATTACACCATGAAATATATCTGTCTGATGCAAGAAGGGTTGCTCCAGATAAATGGAAAACGGTTATTAGACATCCTATAAGGAAAATGTAAAATCCTTATTGTTAGAATTAATAAATCCCGATTTACGGAGGTATGCATGAGAATTGAACACGTTGCACTTTATGTAAATGATTTAGAAGAAGCCAGAGAATTTTTTACAAAGTATCTGGGTGCAAAATCAAATGACGGTTATCATAATTTAAAAACAGGCTTTCGTTCCTATTTTCTTTCGTTTGATAATGGTGCACGACTTGAAATTATGAATAAACCAGAAATGATGAATTTACCAACTCGCCGTTCATGTACTGGATATGCACATATTGCTTTCAGTGTAGGCAGCAGAGAAAAAGTGGATATATTGACAGCAGAACTGATGAGTAATGGGTATGAAGTTGCCAGTGGACCACGAATAACAGGAGATGGCTATTACGAAAGTTGCATTGTTGCAATAGAAGGTAATCAAATTGAAATCACAGTTTAATCTTGATAGATTTCAGTTTGTGGAATGCCAAAATCTGAATCTTAACTATTTTTCAACTGTTGCCTTAACTGTTTTCTTAACCTTTGCCTGATAGACTTGGATCATCAAGTAAAGGAGGATTAAATTATGCAATATGTACTTGAAACGAAAGCTTTAACGAAGCAGTATAAAAATTTTACAGCATTAAAAGGATTGACGATGCACATCCCAAAAGGTGCTATTTATGGCTTTGTTGGAAGAAATGGGGCAGGAAAGACAACTTTGATTCGTCTGATTTGTGGCTTACAAAATCCGAGTAGTGGCAGCTATAGTCTTTACGGCATCAATAATGCAAATGCCGAAATTGTTCGAAGCCGACGAAGAATGGGAGCAGTGGTGGAAACTCCGTCTATTTATTTGGATATGACGGCAAAAGAAAATATACGCCAGCAATATCAGATATTAGGTATTCCATCAGAAAAGGGAATAGATGAATTGCTGCAACTCGTTGGATTATCGGAAACAGGTAATAAGAAAGCAAAGAATTTTTCTCTTGGTATGCGTCAGAGACTGGGTATTGCTGTTGCACTTGCCGGTAATCCGGACTTTCTGGTACTAGATGAACCTGTTAATGGGTTAGATCCGCAGGGAATCATAGAGATGAGAGAACTGATCTTAAAGCTGAACCGGCAACGAGGTATAACTATTTTGACGTCCAGTCATATTTTGGATGAACTTGCAAAATTGGCAACGCATTATGGATTTATTGATGGTGGACATTTGCTTAAAGAAATGAGTGCAGAGGAACTGGAAAAACATTGTAGAAAATGTATTCATGCCGAAGTAAGCAGTACAAAGGTATTAGCTTATGTACTGGATGAAATGCAGATAAAGTACCGGATTAGTGATGAGCATACGGCGGATATTTTTGCAGAAATATCAGTTACAAAGCTGGTAGAAAGTCTTGTAAGAGAAAATTGTGAAATATACAGTCTGAAAGATCGAGAAGAAAGCCTGGAGAGCTTTTATATGAATCTTGTGGGAGGTGAACATCATGCGTAGACTATTAAGAGCAAATTTTTCGAGATTGTTGAAAAACAAATTATTTTGGATTTTGATATCTATTGAATTATTTATGGGAGGATTGTTTCCTGTTCTTCATTATATGGACAACATAGATGAGAAAAGTGCCTGGACTATGGATTCAACAATATTTATTTATACACTTTTTGTTCCACTGATGGTTTCTTTACTGACAGCATTGTTTATAGGAAGCGATTATAGCGATGGAACTATGCGAAATAAACTGATCGCAGGTCAGGTGAGAAAAAATATTTATGCAGCAAATCTTGTTGTTAATATGGAAGCTGCATTTTTACTATGCTTTGCATTTTGGATATCACATGTGTGCATTGGTACTCCACTTCTTGGTTGGTTTGTGTCAGATGCAAAGAAAATGCTGGGTTATTTATTAGTAACTTTAACTACGGTTGCAGCGTGCGTAGCAATATTTACTTTGATATCCATGTTGTGCAGCAATAAGGCATATTCGGTAGCTGGCTGTATTTTGATTATTTTTATGCTGTTATTTGTTGGCGTTCGGATAACGGCTGCATTAAATGAGCCAGAAATGTATGATGCATATTCCTATATGTCAGAAGGAGTTACTGTACAGGAGGATGAGACGCCAAATCCCAATTATGTATCCGGAGTAAAAAGACAAATTTATAACTTTCTGAATGAGTTTTTACCAGGTGGGCAAATGATTAAACTGTCAAATATGAATGCAGAACATTTAGGCAGATATGCTGTTTATGATGGCGTTATTTTTGCATTTGTAACCGGATGTGGAATACTCAGTTTTAGAAGGAAGGATTTGAAGTAATGTATATTGGGCTATTTTGTGTTATGGGATTCTTTATATTGGTATTACTTGTGCGATTGGCATTGCTTCAGAATTCCATACAGGAAGTAGCTGATGAATTGAATGACAAACTTAATACAGACACGAATACACTGATTACTATTTCATCTGGAAATCGTAAAATTCGTTTACTTGCTGAACAGATTAATCAGCAGCTTCTTGAACTACGGACAGAGAAATTGAATTTACAGAATGGAAATCTTGAACTAAAAACAGAAATAACCAATATTTCTCATGATCTGCGTACACCACTTACAGCGATGTGTGGATATTTAGATTTGCTGGAGCAAGAGGAAGTTGTAGATAATGTTGCAAAATATCTTAATGTGATAAGGGAACGCACGAATGTGATGCGTTCCCTTACAGAAGAATTATTCCGCTATTCTTTGATGGCGTTACAGGAAGAAGAACTTCATATAGAGCAGATATGCATAAATGATATTCTTGAGCAGAGTCTTGTGGGATTTTATGGTGTATTTACGAAAAAAGATATAATACCAGATATTCAGATGCCAGAGATAAAAATAATACGGCATTTGGATAAAATAGCAGTCAGGCGTGTTTTTGACAATATTTTGAGTAATGCTGCACGCTATGCAGATGGAGATTTAGCAGTGAAACTTACTGCAGAAGGAAAGATTTTATTTTCAAATCATGCAGCTAATCTCAGCAGAATAGAGGTAGAAAGATTATTTGAACGTTTTTTTACAGTGCAGACGGCAAAAGAATCTACCGGCATTGGACTGTCCATTGCAAAGATATTAACAGAAAAAATGGGGGGGCAGCATTGATGCTGCGTATTCGGCAGGATATTTAAGTATCCAGGTGATATTTTCAGAAAAATAAAGAAAGGAAAAGAAATAAGATGAAAAAAAGAGCATTTTTATTAATTGCAGTGTTAGCTATGTCAGGAACTTTATGTGCCTGTGAAAGACAGAGTACAGGAATAATGAAAACAACAGGTGGTAAAGAACAGACGGTAAGTGAAAAGGAAAAAGTAATTGATAACAATGTTGAACAAATAGTTGGAAATGCTAATGAAAACATTGAGCCGGAGTCTGTAAGATCAAATAAAGAAAGTGCGGAAATAGAATTAACAAATATATTAGATGAAATAAATACAGATATTCAGCCAGGAACAGCAGGGACATACATGAACGCAGTAAGAGTTGCTTCACATTTATTAAACTGGGGAGTAGGCACCAGCATGGGAACTGAGGAAATAAAGAGTCAGGTTTTGACATGGTTATCAGAAAAAGGCAATGATGAGCAGGTGGCTTTTTCACGAAAGTTATCCAGCGTATATGATGCTTATCAGGAATTACTTGGATCAGATGCTGAAGAATTACTTGCGTCAGCAGGTGGAGATATGTCTGGATATCCCTGGAGTGATTCACCGGTAGAAACTATTGAAGCAATTATTGATGTCGTACAACTTCCAGAAAATGAAGAAAATATAGTGGAAAACCAACCAACAGAAGAGGTTGATGAGGATACAATTAATAATGAAATCCAGGAGGATTTTTCAGAAGAAATTGAAGAAGAGAATCCTGAATCCAGTTTAGAAAATGAAGAGTATCCTGGAGAGGATGTGGTTGAAATCATAAATCTGCCGGGAGAAACAACAACTGTTTATAAGTTAGTGGATGGTCGTTATATGGATCGAACTAATACTGTCTATATTTATGATGGAAAAGACACATGGACAGATACGAATGGTGTGGAGTGGAACTAGGAAGTGAAATAAGAAATGTGAGTGGGAGAGGAGAAAAACAGATGTTAAAGCGGGAGAAGAAAAACCTACAGGCAGAAAATGAGAAGCTGAAAAAAGCACTGTCCAGAAAAGAGATGGATATCTTAAAGAAATTATAAGAAGCCGGGATAAAATACCATGTAGACGCGGGATATAAAAAAAGCTATACTGTAGAAAAAGCGTTAGAGGTGGCATCGGGAATGAAAAATAAAATTTTGGTGATCGAGGATGACCATGCAATTTCAGAATTGCTGTGCATGAACCTGGAGGCGGCAGGATATGAGACTATGGCAGCTTATGATGGGGAAGAAGCCCAGAGGCTGCTCTTATGGCAGGAGGACGCAGACCTGGCTGTGGTGGATATCATGCT
>OKVF01001093.1_pt1 | contig 23636 bp, 24 predicted proteins | sample 1604831 | NCBI WGS metagenome assembly OKVF01 (sample SAMN01760980, study PRJEB22395) | human gut metagenome
GGTACTTGCCGGTTCAGAACTGCTGCCGCAGCCTGCCATAGTGAACATCAGTGAACCAACTAATAATAATGCAGTTAACTTCTTCATTTTTACCCCTTCCCTTCTGACAAATACATTTGTTTTTTGTAGATATCGTTCTGAATAATTATATTTTATCGTTATATATGGTTAACATATACCCATTTTTATGCATAATTGTCAGAATTTCTGAACTGATATCCTACTTCATGAACTCTGTAGGGGACTGATTCGTATATCGTTTAAACACTGCATTAAAATGCTTATAGTCTGTAAATCCGGTCTTTTCGGACACTTCATATACTTTATACTGTCCTGTCTCAAGAAGTTTCACTGCCTGACTGACTCTGTATTTATTTAGAAAATCCAGATAAGTAAGCCCTGTTGCCTGCTTGAATTTACGTGACAAATAGCTGGCAGACACCCCCAGTTGATCAGCTATATTTTCCACGCTGACCTTACCTGCATACTCCTTCTCCGTAATTTCCAATGCCTTTTTCACATATGGATTATCCCTGGGAATCGATCTGAAATAATCCTCCAGACAGAACTCGTCTGCGTGGCGTTCACAGATTCTGGCTATTTCCTGTTCTTTTTTGATCTCAGCAACCGCTTTTGCAATTGACTTCCTTATTTCTTCTTCCTCCACCGGTTTCATCAGATAATCAGATACTTTCAGGTCGATTGCCTGCTTTGCATAGGAAAATTCCGCATAACTGGTCAATAGAATACTTTTATAAGACACTACCTCCCTGGTCTGACGAATCATCTCGATACCGTTAAGGCATGGCATCATAATATCTGCAACCACAATATCCGGTTTCAATTCCAGAATTTTCTCCACGCCTTCCTTACCATTGGCGGCTTCCCCAGCGATCACACAATCCATCGCCATCCAGTCCATGGTATACGCAATTCCCTTTCTGATAATATCTTCATCCTCAACGATCAACACCCTGTACATTCTGTTCCCCCAATCTGGCGTTTTACCGGCAAAACTAATACTACAGATACACCTCTGCCATTCTCGCTCTCAATATAAATACCATATTCCTCACCATACATAAGCTGTATTCTCCGATGAATATTATATAATCCCAAATGCCCTTCTTTATTTTCCTTCTGCTGCAACCTGCGCCTGATGTCTTCTAGTTGTTCACTGCTCATACCTGCTCCATTGTCCTCACAACTGAAGATAAGTTTATCCTGTTTCTCATAACCCCTGATCTTTACTGTCAGTTTCTCCTGATCTTCAAATCCGTATTTCACAGCATTTTCAATCAGTGGCTGCATAATAAGCTTGGGAATCATACAATTCTGGATTTCATCCTCTATATCAATTTCATATGCAAATCTCTTATTATATCGGATCTGAAGGATATTAAAGTAACTTTGCATATTCTCCGTATCTTCTCTGACCGAAATCTCTTCTCCTGAATCATGGATACTGTAACGCAACAGTTTGGACAGTGACGTGATCATCTTATCTGCCTTTGCAGCATCAATTTTTATCATAAATCTGATATTATCCAGTGTATTAAAAAGGAAATGGGGATTGAACTGTGACTCTAACTGTTTTACCTGTGCAAAAGCAGCATGAAGCGCAAGCTCTTTATTCTCTTCCAACTGTTTTTTCATACTGTCGATCATTTTATTAAAAGCTTTTCCTATCGTCTGGAACTCCAGTGTACTGTCCGTTGATAGCCTTGTATCCCATTCTCCATTCTCAACGCTGGTAAATGCATCTGCAATCGCCTTCACATCCTTTGTATATTTTACAGCAACTTTTTTCGTTGAATAAAAGGTAACAACACCAATAATGGAGAAAATGACCACGATCATTAATATCATCCATGCCATGATATGTACTTTGGGCTCCGTATCCGTCATGGTATAAACATGGATTTTCCCATTTGACATATTACTTTGTGTAAGGTAAAAGTGCCTGCCATTTTCTGTAAAAAATCCATCCTCCTTCTCCCTCAGTTGCACAAACCTGCCAAGATCGTCACTTAAAAGTTCCTGATTGCTGCTCATATAGATCCAGCCCATATCATCCGTGATCGCATACTGCCTGTTAATTCCTGTCAGCATACCGGCACATTCCTGTTGGGATAATCCAACGACCATATATCCCAGAAACCTGCCGCCTTTATCCAAAACAGCACGCCCCATACACCAATATCCATTCTGAAAGTAAGTTGATACACTCTCCGGATTCTGCCGGATCTGCCTCAGGATTCCCCATTGCCGATACTCCGGCTGTAAAAGAAAATCCATACCGCCATCAGATACGCTCCAAAGCAGTTCGCCATTTGAATCAAGAAGATATAACTGACTGCTGCAACGATTCTGCTGATTTACTCTGTAGATTTCTTCATATATTGTTGCTGACAAAGTATCCGTATTTCTGATCTCATCTATGCCCTTTTGCTCTATCAGTTCACTCAGACGGCTCATTTCCTCCACACAAGTCTCTTCTACCTGGCTGAATGTATTTATGATAGCAGCATTATCCTGCCGATTATAATGAATGATCGAATAATTCCAGCCCCAAAAGAACAGCAGCAAACCTAAACATACCAGTATAAGAGAAGGTACTACTGCATAAGAAAGGAACGTATTCCTGATGTTTTCCTGAAAAGACGCCGTTTTCCTGCTCATTTGCCGCACTCCTTCCATATCCGGTTAAACTGTACCAGCCATTCGTTCCTGTTGACCTCTATCTGTAAGGGATCAGGCTGTAACATGACAATCTCTTCCTTGGGCAGGAGCTTAGAAGTCGCAGGTATATCTGTTCTGACAGATCTGCGGTTCAACTGCGTGGTAATCATATACTGTGCATCATATCCTGTCACAAAATTAAGAAATTCCCTGGCTTGTTCCCTATCGGGTGCGTTTTTTACCAGATATACTCCATCCGGTGTAGAAACAACTCCCTCTCTCATGTATATGATCGCCACGTGCCTTCCCTCATCCATCAACCCTGCCGCTGCTTCTTCAAAAGTAAGTCCTACAACAAACTCTCCATTTGCCACGCCATTATATACTGCTGAGGAACTGGACAATAATTGTCCATTCAATTGCCTGCATAGTGCCTCTACATATTTCCAGCCCCATTCTTCCCCGTCCTCTCTGCAGGCATACAGCATATTAATAAGCTGTTCCAGCGAGGAAGACGATCGATTGGGATCAGCAAATGCAATCTTTCCATAGAATTCAGGGTTCAAAAGATCCTCATATCCTTCTATCGTCCTGGCCCCCAATAAATCTGTATTTACCATAATAACACTCGGCACATCTGTAAATCTGGTCAGATTGCCCTCTATATTTCTAAACTGCTCCTGCACGTACGGCTCATTCTCTGTCTGATAGTCCTCGAACAATTCTGCATAAGGCTTTACCGTATAAAGGGAACCGCCCCATAAAACATCTGCTGTTGGTGCTTCACTCTCATCTCTTATCCGTTCAAGCAGTTCGCCGGAACCTCCACGTACCACCTCTACTTCCACACCGGTTCTTGCTTCGTATTCTCTTATGATCGGTGTTACGAACTCTGTGGGATGCTGTGTATAAATTACCAGTGATGCACCATTTTCTTCTGTTTTTTCTCCCCAACTCTGTACCCTGTTTCCAACGATATAAATAAAAAAACTTCCTATTATAAGGAAGCACAGTACTTTAATCCACTCTCTCATATTGTTATCCCCCCTGAAATCCTTTGTAACATAGTCTATCACATTTGACATCTGAAAGAAATAAATGTATAAAAATTAGTGTATGATAAAAAATATAAATATCAGTGCGCAAAAGGCGCTCAGAAATGAGGATTTATATGATAAAGTTAATTGCTACAGACATTGATGGAACACTGGTCAAAGACGGCACCATGCACATTGATCCCGAATATATGACCGTGATCCATCAGCTCATACAAAAAGGAATCCATTTTGTTGTCTGCTCCGGCAGACAGTTTATCAGTGAGCGCAAATTATTCGCTCCCATCAAGGATGAACTGCTCTACGTAACGGATGGTGGAACTGTAGTCCGTACCCCAAAGGAAATCCTGAAAGTCCACACCATGCCGGAAGAGGTATGGAAAGGCATGTGCAAAATGGTACATGATGAGATGCCACACTGCGACTGTTTCGTTGCTACACCTGATTACTGTCTCGCCGAAGATGCCAACAGCAGAATGTTCCGCTGGCTTAAGGACTCCTACGGATATGATATCCGTGAGGCACAGCATCTGTTAAATATATCAGAGACTGATATCATCAAATTCACTGTTTATCACAAAAACGCCTGTGAAGAAATGTGTACTCCTCTCTTCATTCCTTCCTGGAAAGACAAAGCCCAGCTTGCTGCTGCCGGTAAAGAGTGGGTAGACTGCAATCCTCTGGGTGTATCCAAGGGTACTGCCATTGAATTTCTTCAGAATCATTTTGGAATTGCTCCGGATGAGATCTGTACTTTCGGTGACAACCTCAATGATATCGAAATGCTGCAAAGTGCAACGACCAGCTATGCTGTTGCAAATGCCAGAGAGGAAGTTCGCGCCGCTGCCAGCCAGACCTGTGCTCCCTATTGGGAAAACGGCGTACTTCAAAAATTAAAAGAGATGCTGTAACCAATATCCAGCATCTCTCTTCTTTATGATTTCGTTTCATAACAGACCTGATTTCTACCATTCTGTTTTGCACGATATAACTGTGCATCCGCATTCAGGAAAATCTCTTTTCCCTCTTTGTATTGTGCCTTATTCTCTGCAACTCCTATACTGACCGTAAACTTTTTACTGCCTTCCTTAGTTACAAATTCGTGTGCAATAAATTCATGTCGAATCTGCTCTGCAATCTCCACAGCCTGTTTCATTCCTGTATGATTTAATATCACTGCAAACTCTTCACCGCCATATCTGGCACACAGACAGGGATCTTTCAATTCTGTCAGGATTCCTGCAACTTTACAGATAACTTCATCACCAAAAGCATGTCCATAAGTATCATTGATCTGTTTAAAATTATCAATATCTATCACAATCAAAGAAAGCGGTTTTCCGTCTTTTTTATGTTCCAGATATTCCTGCTCCAGTTTCTCATAAAATACCTTATGATTATACAATCCCGTCATGGAGTCTCTGTTCGCCTTTTTCTCCATGATTCCCACATAATCCTGTACATGCTGGATCAGGAATAGTTCTACGAAAATACTTCCACAGAATATGGTTACATTAATAAAACTATTCAGTGGTGGAAAATATGGTGTATGAGGGTAAAAATAAAGTTCCTTCAGTACGTAAATCGCAATACAGATCACCAATTGTATCCAGGTGAGCATTCTGTCTTTATAAAGGGTAGTAATGATCAATGGCAGCATCAACAGCATAGGCATAAGCTCAACACTTGTGTGAATCCAGATTGCCGAAGCTGCAAATATACTGATCAGTATAATAGTGCCAAGGAACATTTCCCTTTTATGATAAACTTTCCTTTTGCGCAGGCTGGCTCCTTCTACCACAAGAAGCGCAAGTCCCTGCATTCCACTAGGCTTCACAATAAACAGCCAGAAATATCGTAATCTGCCGCATTCAGCGTTCGGCTTAAAAAACAGGAATAAGAAAACCTCTACAACAAATACCAATATCCATATTTTATGAAATGCCCGAAACGTAATGCGATTCCAGTCATCATATTCTTCTTTCGTAATTCTATCCAGCCCACGGCTGAATTTCCTATATGCTCTCAAATTTCCCCCTCCTGTATACCAAGCAGAACACATTTCCATATATAGAACGCCCCCACTAAACACCATTCCGCTCAGTGAGGACTTTTTCTTTCTTATACTTATTATATCAATTATGGGGAGATAATACAATTATGAATTAAACGGATATTTTTTATCGTCTTTTTGATATCATTTACTATTCAAGAACACTGAATGTTCTTTATACAGTTCATTATATATTTCAATATAGTTTCTTCAGAATTTAACATATTTTCTATATAAAATGAACGTATTGAATTTTCATCAATCACTTCCCTTCCCACTTCATCTTCTTTATATCCAATTCGCTTTTCTTTCCATGGTTCTTGTGAATGACTAATTTTTTCTAATGTTTTAGGAGAATAAAGACCAAAAGTATTAATCACTAAATCAATTGCATTTATTTCTTTATCTGTAAGTTTTGACAACATACAACCATGTGTACTATAAATTCCGTCATCAATTGGTTTATATCCAAACTTTTTATATTTATTATATATTTGAGGATATACCGGTCCATGAGCCCACGCCTGACTTTCTTCATAAATTAACTGAGTTCCATTCAATGCGTAATTCACTCCATCTGAAAATGACAATAATTTTTCCAACGCTAATGGAGTTACTTCACCTAAATGCGTAATAATATAATTTGCTATTTGATCAATTTTTGAACTACTTATCTCAGCTAATCTTTCATAGCGAGAAATAATTTTTCTATAAGCAACACCTTTTAATTTTTCCCTATTTTCCTCAACCAAATTTAAAAAATAGTTTTCTTCATACAGAATTTTAAACAAAATATCCGAATATTCTCTAGATGGAATAACTCCATCATAATATCTTTTTATTGTGACTTTTCCAAATCCTGCGATATCTGCTAATATTTCTTTTCCAATGTCATATTTTTCTAGTATTTCGGATATTTCATTCAAGCTAATTAATCCAATTTTTCTCTTGTATGCCTCGATTTTTACTTTAGATTTTCTAGAATTATAGTCAATATCTGTTGCGACTTCACAATTACAGTATTTGCATCTACCTACATTAAATTTATAGTTGATCTTTTCTCCTTTAAATTCTTCATCAATAATTTCATCATGTACATCATATTCTACTAGATCTTCGCATTCATTACAGTAAGCAAGTTTCAAATTATTCATATAGACACCTACTTTCTCCTTATTCTTCTCATATTTTCCTCTATCTATATTATATCTTCCAGTACGTAGCTATTAGCAAGCTACATACTGGATAATTTGTATTCTCTCTATGCTTTCGGTTTATTCTTATGAAATGAAATAACAAACACCTTATCATATGGTATCTTTCTGTCATTGACTTTAATATATATCAATATATCTTCATCTTCTGGCGCACCTGAATGTGCATCTCTTCTCATTAATTTGCATGCATATTTAAATACATACAGATACTCTTCTGGAAATCCTTTTGCCCTACGCTTCGCAGCACCTTTACTAAGATCCTTAATCTTCCCAACAAAATTATCTCTTTTAATATCCTTTAACACTAAATTTTCATCATTTGTATCAAAAATATAATCATCAGATAACGCGTGGTTCTGCTTCAACAGCTTCATTTATTGCATCTAACGGTAATTTTATTAAATGTCCAATTTTTTCTTCTGCAATCAAATCCCTCCTATTCTTTTGTTTTTTAACATTATTTTATAAACAACACTAAACATTGTATACATATAGTATATCGCATGATACGATTTTGTCAATAATTTATTAATCATATCATTGTATAAAAAGAGCTTCCAACTATCTACAGTCAAAAGCTCCTCTCATATGAACTATTCTCACCTATTACTTTTTTAAACACCTCTTCTAATAGCTCCCAGTCAGGATTTCGATCATCATCCATTCCTTCTAACAAATTCTTATAATAAATCAGTTTCTCTTCAGCATACTGATTTACCTTGTCTATTTTGGGTGCCTTGTCCGATTCTGACATCTGCACCTTCTTTGCCAGCAAATCTGCTATAACAGGTTTCATATCTTCTTCTAAGACAGAATCAATGGATAGATGAAAATTTGAATAATCATATTCTACAGTATCAAATAATTTTCCAACGGATATCTCTGTATCCAATTCTTCCATAATCTCACGTTTCAGCGCTTCTTGTGGAGTTTCACCATCTTCTATCTTTCCACCTGGAAATTCCCATCCACCTTTAAAATCTCCATATCCACGCTGAGTTGCAAAAATAATAGGTTCTCCATTATCATTAACTGCTTTTATTAATGCAGCAACTACTCGTATCGTTTTCATATTCTATTCCTTTGTTAATCCAAAATCGTATTTCAGATATTCCGGTAAGGTATTATCCATATGAATATCAAACAGATATGTTCCATTTCCACCATCTGTTTTACGTGGGTTTGTTAACTTTCCTTCTCCAACATATGTAAATGGAAGTACCAATCCATTCTCGGTAGAAACTTTACGGATAAATACATGCGCAAATCTGCTCTTTATCAACTTTTCAAGATGTGTTTGTGGCAGATTGTTCATAGACTCCCATTGGAATAAATCCGGTTGAAGAAATTTGTCCTTATAATTCAATTTATCCGCTTCATCCAAATCCTTTTTTAGCGATGCAAAAATAACCACAAAATCATCATAGTAGTACGTTCCAACCTGGTTATTGGCCGGATCCATTGTATTTCTCAAGCTTATTTACAAGTGCAATTGCTGCATCTTTTTGGAACTGGTATAACGTATTCCATATCTTGCTTTCTTTGAATCCTGTAGCTTCATTAGGAAGTTCATCCTCGGTTACATCCTCTAAAAACTCACTAAAAATATTATAGAGAATGAGGAAATAGATAAACTCCGGTGAATTCTCGCTATATAATGCCGTGATTCGTCGTAGTACCTCATCGGTCACATCTTGAAGTTTCTCCTCATCATCCCATATTTCATCAAACAATCCGACAAAGTATCTTCCATTCTCGCTGGTGTTTGTTTTGTGTATAGGATAGTAAGTCATATTACCCTTGCGTATTCCAAGATCCACCGCAGTAAACTTCTTTATTTCGGAATAACTCGTTTCATCAGCAGTAATAAATCCCGGCATCTCTTTTCCAGAGACATTTGATTTAAAATGAACTTTTTCTCGGATCCAGTCTGCACACTCTTTTGCTAGTTTCTGCTGCAGCAGATCATTCCGAAGTCTGGTTTCAAATTCAGTTCCATAAAGGTCTGCCTCTTCGGGGTTGGCTTTATCCGTAAACATTTCCTGATTAAAGACAAAATTCAGTTCTTCAACCTGTCCAAGTTCTTTGGCAAGCTCACGAAAGGCATAAATAGAAAAGCTCGCAGCAACAATCGAGATCTTAGTTCCCTTATTCAATTCTTTCTTCAAATCTTCCTAAAGAATCTCATTAACGTTGTCTATAAGCTTCATAATTCACCCTTCAATGAAATGCCGTAATAATGGTGTCTTCGCCTTTTCGCCCGTCGCCTTTACAGTTAACTGCTCTGCGTACTTGAACGACTTTAATGTCAAATCTACTGTATAGTTCATATATTCTGGGATGGTTCGAATTCGTCATCATCACTTCACATCCCATGTCATATAAATCATTAACAATTTCTGCCAGTTCTTCCTGATCCGGTTCATAAAACCGATCACTTGTATAACGAAGGAATATTTCTCGCTCCGTCACTTGAAAATATGGCGGATCCAAGAAAATAAAATCTCCGGGCTCTGCATGCTTCTTTAGAATTTTCTTATAGTCTCCGCAAAGAAGCTTTTTCTTTTTTAGCACTTTAGCTGCTTTAAGGATCTGCTCTTCATTACAGAACTGTGTACGCTTATTTTTCCCATACGGCACATTAAATCCGCCTTGTCTATTTACCCTGTATAAACCGTTAAATCCGGTCTTGTTAAGAAAAATCATTCTTGCTGCAGCTTCTACACTACTAAGACTTTTCCAATCCAAAGCTCTGATTCTGTAATATTCTTTTTCCGTATTCCTATATTTCTTTAATTCTTCTATGACCAGATCTGGATATTTAGAAACCGTCTTATATAGTGCAATCAGTTCCTCATTACAGTCAGATAAAACCGCTGTTTCAGGAGAAAGAGCGAAAAACATGGCCCCTCCTCCCATAAATGGTTCTATATATTTTCCTTTAAATTCAGGAACCAAAGGTAGCAATTCGCCTAATAATTGCCTTTTACCCCCGGCCCATTTTAAGATAGGCTCTACATTTTCATTCACTATCTGTTACCACTTCCGTTTACTGCACCACAAGCTCAATCAAATAGTACTTCGCTCTTGTGTATGCGATATAATTTAAATTCTGTGATACGTCATTCTTATGAATATAAATGATCATATCTGATTCCAATCCCTTAAATGCCTCAACAGTAGAAACCCTAATCTCCTCTTCAGTCTGGCAAGGACAGCCTACAAACTTCCACTTTGCGATCCCATCTGGAAAAAGACTATTAAACTCAGCCAAATCATCCACCAAGATAACCATTGAAGATGTTTGTAATTTTTCATCCACCAGGTATTCTTTCAACAAATTGTTCAACCGCTGTGCAAGTTTTTTATTTCCAGCTATGTTTTCACTCTTGGGAGTCGGCCCCTCTACTGGATTAGTAATCACATCTTGTCCCAATTCAGTTTCACTAGTGGCATATTTATATATGTTTGCAGTGTTTCGTATGTTCTCATGAAGCAAAAACGGTGGAATCTCAATCATAAAGGCATCCCCAAAAGTTTCTGCCCTTACCTTTTGAACATCATCGTAGAATACTCCTAAACGGGACTGCTTTTCATCCTTAAGGAAAAGTTTCAAGTTAAAAGCATCCTCCTCAGAAAAATCCTGTGCCACGTCAACAAATATAGCATCGTACTGTCCCTTTACGCCTTTACTCTTCAGCGTATCCAAATCCACTACGTCTACGCCTTCTCCTGCCATGCTTTTTAATGTACTGGCAAGTGCTATTGATTTACATGTAAGGAGCACATTCCCGCCATTTTCAGCCTCGCTATTAGCTAATTTAAGTGCGATCCATGTCTTTCCAGTTCCTGCACCTCCACGGACATAAAACTGCCGTATATTTGACAGGAAATAAATGTAATTATCCTGTACACGATTTACTTCATCTAGCTGTTTCTCCTTAAATTTGACTAAAGCTCCAGCTGCAGCTGCCATAGCAGTTCTTTTACGAACCATATCCAGGAAGAATTCATGTTCCTGCTGGCTGTATCTGTTCCTACCAAATCGCGCTCCGCCCCATGCTTTGAACATGCCCTTTATCTTCTCCGCAAGCTTACCCATTTCCGGAGATTCTATAGTGCAAATACTGTCTCTATTGCTGATACTCTCTGACTGCGGAAGTACATAAAATGGGAAAACTGCTCCAGCTCCAAACAATCCGGAATAGTCGATGTTGTACTCCTTTTTGTACTTATCCTTGAAGAAATACATACTATCCTCAGCTTGCTTATAAGGGCTTCTGTCCAAATCCCGAGGACCGTACTTTACGGTATGAAGAGTCCATACGCCCTCTGGGGAAATCTCCATATGGCTTCCGCCTTTAACCTCTAAACACAAGAATCCATACTTCGGATTTTCGATGATAAAATCCGCCTCTGACTTTTCAAGAGATCCATCTTTTCTCTTTCTGTTCCATTCAACCGAATAGAATACAGTATAAGAATCATCAAGCTGGTCTCTTAACTGGTTATATACTTCGAGTTCAGAGTCTTCGGGGTCTAAAACGTGAATATTCTTTGGATACATTATTGCCATGTCTACATCTCCCAAAATCCTACGAATGGTTTCTTTGTATCTGGATTATCTTTCAACGTGTACATATACTTCCTTCCCAGGTCGTGATTGAAAAACTCACAACATATTTCTGGCAATACCATACATGCACTGCACGATGTGTCGTCACGTTCTTCACAAATAGGATCGAAAATACAATTCTTGGTCTCAGTGATTGCCTTCTGGAGGAAGTTATAATAGTTCGTCTCTATCATTCCAGATAAAGCCCCCAGTGGAGTTCCCTGTGATGTTTGTGCGTAAATAAATATGCTCGTTGTTTCCAGAATAATCACCTCTGTAAGAGAAGTATCTTCCAATCCACTTATCTCCCCGGCCGTTTTCATAAATGCATGAGAAATCGAATGTAAAAGCCCAAAGACATTCTTAGTGATCTTCTCACCTTCATCTACACCACTGAAAATATTAACCAGTTCACTATGGACATTCTCTGCAAACCATTCTTTAACAGCAACTTCATCCTCGACATCAGGCATCTGTGCTTCTGTTATAATCTCATTTAAGAGAAGCCACTTAAGAATCTTCACTCGGTCAATTTCAAAGAGAATACCTTCTGTTTCAAGCTTTGCTCCATATACCAGCGAAGAATTATCTTTATATTTATTGAATGCAACAAGTTTAAGATTCTTCTTTGCCTGCGCAGGATCCGATACTCTTCTTGTATATCCGTAAGTGCAGTTGATAATCTCTATGTCACATGAAACCTGCATAGACGCAACGCCCATCTTACGGTTCAATTCCAAAATATCCTCTTCCGAATCTATGAAATCCATCGAAAGCTGTTTACTTATGGAATCTTCCAGCGTAAGGACTTCAGGTGCGTACTTTAACGTGTTATACTGCATCAATTTAAAAGCAAAGCTTTCAATCCACCTGCCGTATGCAACCTCATCCTGCTTTTTGAGCTTTATAAACAATTGATCACATGCATTCACAAATGGTTCGACCGATAATGCATTCTCTGTCGTAACAGATACCATGCTATTGATCATAGCTTCACGCATAGCCTCAGGAAGCTGCCCACTATCTATCATCTTTTGAATCGTTAGTTCAGCCTCACGTCTCTTAGCATCATTCGTGTTTCCTTCGCTGAACGCAAGCGCGAGATTATCAAGTATTTTTACAAACTTATCCTGCGTGAGTTTATTGAACCACTTTGCAACAAGTACTTTCTGTGCAGTCAGTCCTTTTTCAAAAAACTCACCATTCCTTTTATTCGCAATATTGATAATCTTTAAGGAAAATGGCTTATAGTTTCTCGTAGACTCCGCGTTGTCCGGAACCAATCTGGCCTTACAGTTCGGACAAGAAATGGCTAACTCCGCCTTCCTTTCCCCCGAATCTGTTACGGCAATCATCCTGTACGCATTCTCATTTGGCAGATATTTCATCTTCTTATATCCACCGGCTACATAAGGGATCTTTACTGCTTCTGCATGTCCGCATTCACAGGCATATACCATCTGCAACTGTTTCAAAATCGAGCCACAGGTAGGACATTTCCATTTCATGTGGTCTATGTCATCCGGATTCCTCTTCTGGATAACTTCATGACAAGAGTTGCAGTAAAACACTAATGGAGACTTTACTCCTACAATGTCTTCGGTCGTTTCATTCATCGCAGGTTCAACAATTGTATAGCTATGGACATGGTCATCTGTACTAAACGACGAGATGTCTCCACCTCGATTACCAAACAAACGAATCTGGCGCTTAATCTCCCCCTCAATAAAACTCTGATAAACGTCATCCATTCTTCGATAATTCCATCCGCTTATTTCAGCGGTGATACTGGAACCATCCCCTCGGCTTGCAACCCACATATGCGGGAGGAAGCTGTAAACAGCCTGGCTTTTACTTCGTGACATATTTGTGCTCATAAAAGATTTCCTCCCTTAGTCTATTCTTATGGTTACTTGCTCTTCGGTATCTCTTAAGCTTCGCATCGGTTTCTTATTTCCGTGTGAGTATCTCGAAATACCATCCGACAAGAATTCATTTGGTCCAGGTGTATACGTTTTTAGTCCATTGCAGATCCTTAAAACTTCGTCCACAATTGCCTCACGATATGCATCCGACATCTTCTCACTATCGTTACACCCATATGCACCGATCAATATCTTCGCAACGTCTTTGGGATCGATTTTCTCATCCTCAAACGCCTTCTTCCAAGTATTTGCAGAATAGATATTTTCAATATTTAATGCAGGCGCATAATACTGATATAACGTAGCCATCAACAATCCCGGCAAAGTGCAATATACTGCGTTCTTTGCCCATCTGTTGATAGGTACCGGCTCTACCAAATCGTCCTTGTTCTGATGGAAGATAACAAAGTTCTTTAAGTATGATCTATCCCTTACACGCGTCAGACGGATAAGGTCCATTACAATACCTGTGTACTTGCGTCCCGTTCTGGAATACGCCTGAATGTATTCGGCATTGTTATTAGGAATACCGAAGAAATACATCACATTAAAGGAATCCTCATCAACACCATGTGAGATCGTACTTGTCGCAAGCAGCAGATTTTTACTTTCCAGGTTTTTACGATTCTCTTGTATTTCGAAAAGAGTCTTTCTTACACTCTGGAAATCTGTATCACTGGTCATTGACTCTGGAACATATTTAGGTATTCCTTTATCTTCCAGGTAGTTGTTTGCCTGATTCTGAAATGCGTTGTAAAGGTTATTTACATCGTTCTTAACCTTGTTATAAACAAGCTCAATCCAGTAGTCATATAGTTTTTCTTTCAGCTCGTCAACTGTTCCCTGATATCCATAGTCCGTCTTCAGAAGTCCATGATAATCGTCTGCATGAGTCATCATATCATAGACAATCACACGCATTGCAAGAACAGACTGCCATACGCTATCTGTAATAGATCTTCCATACGGAACATATCCCAGAATAATTCGAGTAACATCGTCCTCATCTGTCTTGGAATAGAAATTCCTATTGTTCTGCATAGACGGATATTCACAAGGAAATCTTCTTCCATTCATGTGATAAAGATTATTCAGATGTTCCTCGTACATAGATATGGTTGCAGTTGCGCCCACATACCTAATCTTCTTTCGTTGCAGTTCCGGTACAAGGTTCTCCGCATAATATTTCAGGAACGATTCATAGTGCGAATCAAAAGTACCAAGACTTTCCTTTACCAAGTGAAGCTCATCTTGAATAAAAAGGGTCGGAATTGGATCCTTTAACAAGCCAACAGTCTCAAGGGGATTTTTGCATCCAGCTTTAGCACACAAACATTTCGATCCGCTGGTAAAACCATGAATCTTGCATCTATTCCTGACCTGCCCAAATAGCATTTTGAACTCATCTGTAGTTCCTACCATAGCCATTTTATCGATGGTACTTACAATCACTGAAGGCAGATATCTATATATCTCACTATCAACGATATAGAGCGGCAACGCATGAATCTCGCATTCCGGATTATCGCAGATATGCTCCAAACGCCAACCTTCCTGATTGAACTTGACGTTAATCATTTTCTTCCCGCACACAGGGCAAGTATCTATAAATCGATAATATTCGTTTAGTGTTTCCTGATCACTTTCCAGAATCAGCTGCTTACTTGCATTCTGATTTCCTCGATTACTCAACTGTGCATCCGGATCAATTCTGTTTGGCGTATTAGCCTGCCCAACATAGAATCCTAAGGAAAAAGCGTTTGTATTCTGAAGTTGTGCATCCTGTTTTCTAACAATATTGGCTTTCATAACAACAGTAAGAACACGTTCCAACTGTTGAACAGCAAGCAATCTTAACGGATACTTCAGTATTGCAGTTACACCTTCATCCTTTCCTCGAACTCGATCAAAAAACATCGAAAAAACTGTTATTCCAAGGAATGCTTCTGTCTTACCACCACCGGTAGGAAAATAAAGCAAATTAGCTATATCGTTATCCGCTTTCTTCAATGCTGGATCCGGATCGTCTTTATACTCACCACGAATCACTTCACAGATCATAGACACGATGAACACAATTTGGAACAGTCTCCACCCTTCTATTGGATGTGTATTTGAATCCAGTTTAGTTTGAAATGTCTTGTTCATAAGAACAAAGGCTTTCTTTACCCAATCTGTATATTCAATCTGTTGAATACCATCCTCGAATCTGGCAATTTCGGTTTCATAATCGGATAAAGCCGCTCTGAAATTGTCACGAGCAGTATCTGTAAGACCCTCAGCATTATCAAATTCATCATGACAATTCTGATAATCCTTCTTGAGTTCCGACAAAATATATTTAAGATTCTTAACAGGATCTTCAATCAGTGCATTAAATTTTGTATAAGCACTATACTTATCTATAGTGATAGTTCTCTTTTGGTAATAACGCGGAATATTTACCGTCCTAAGAGCATTGTCTTTTTCATCAAACTCAACTGATGCATTTTCGGCAACTGCAAATACCGGATCTTTTTTCTTGAAGCCTGTCTTGAAATACCTCATCGGTATTTCCTTGAACCTGATACCTTCATCAGCAACAACTGTCATTCCAGCATCATAAATCTTTGGAAGATATCCCAGATTCTGTCTGTCTGGTTTTGCAGTCTTATTTACCATCTGATAGGTGAAATAGTAGTCGCCATCCTCCTCAGAAATCATCTGATAAACATCAACGCTCCAATGTGCATTAACGGTATCCGGTTTTGCAACACACTTTAGTTCAAAACGATCTTTATCAACCAGATCTCTAAAGAAAAGGTCAGCATCGGGGACAATTCTAATCTCACTTGCAATCTGATCGGCGATTAGATTCAGTCGTTCATTTATCAATGTTTCTAAATGTGTTTTTCCACATGCTATATCTGCAAGCGATATTTCTATTCCATCTTTTAATACATCTTCAATGGCAACTTTCTTGTAAACCTGCGGCAAAGGATAATATGTATCAGGATACTTTTCCTTCAGTTCTTCAATAGATTCATAAACACAATGATCACGCTCTGACTGAATGCGAATGATATAATCTTTAACCTCTTCATACGTAGGCAGAACAGTATAGAATAGTAATCCCCGGGGAATAATATGTAAGCTCCCTACGGAATTCTTATCTATATGAAATGACAGGCTTATAGAAGGGATACTTTCAAATTGTTTGGAAAGATCTTCCCTGTAACCGCCCTCAAAAGTTTCTTCATTTCGATCCTCTGCCATAGTCCCAGCCATAACAACCTTCTCAGGATCTTCTCCAACAATCCTTTCCGGGAAATCTCTTCCCGAAACACGATCTATGTACTTGTCTGTAAGAAACTTTGCCAATACATTATAATCGTTCATTTCTTTTCCCCGTTTCTTATAATGTCGTCTATTACCGTACCCTTTTCAGCATCACTCAGCACGTATAAAACTTCTCTTGCTCTTGAACACGCTGTATACAGTTTTCTCATCTGAACCTGTGCTGCTTCTTTTGCGTCATCTTCAAGATCTTTAATGGATTCCCACTTGCTCAATCTGTGCCGATGACCACTTTCGTCGAATACATAAGTGTACGGATATAACCCTGTTAAAACTACCGCTCTAAAATCCAACCCCAATGATGAATCAATTGACGAGATAACAACGCCATTTGAATTACTGTAAGTAGCGCGCTGCCCATCTTCCGTAGTCGAGATAAATGAGAACGGAATGTTATTCTCTTCAAATGCTTTTCGTATCCAATATTGGATATGATAGTTAAGAGCCTTATTATCTTTCACCGGATACAGAACAGCTATTTCAGAGTAGCCTACATGATACTTCTCTACTATTTCCTTTATAGCGTTTACCGTCTCCATTTGAATGTTGACTCTACTCATGCCTGTTTTGACTTTAAGCGCAACATTCTCGCTAACGCCTTTTTCAAAGAGGTCATATTCAAACTCGTCTATATTGATCATCTTGAATCTGCTCAAAAAGCCATTCATATAGACCAGCATACGATTTAAGAATCCACTTATCTCCGGACTATTTCTGTAATTCTTTTCAATGTATTTTACGCGTCCTGTAAAATCCAGTCTGCCGTCATTTATCTTTTTCCAAGGTGCATCACCTCTTCGGCTTTGATTTCTAACTGTTTGATTCAAGTCTCCTGCCATCAAGAATAATGCATCATCTGTCTTTTCAAGAAGCAAGTAGCAGAGCTCCAAATATAAAGGTGTAAATATCTGAACCTCATCAATAAAAATAGCTTTGAATCGAATTTTAATCTGATTACTTTTAACCAGGTCTATGCATTCCTGAATTTGTTCTTCAGTCGCAAAACCCTCTATAGTTTTTCCCAAACACTCCTTAAAGAGCTTTGCTACAAGCTTGTGCAACGTCAAAATATATAACTTTCTATGTTTGTCGCTGTTAAGCCCTGCACAGTTCTTTTTAAACCGATATGAGTCAGCCAAGTTATTGTTATAGCAAGTCAGTAATATATTTTTATCCTTGTACATACTGGCGTACTTAAAAGCCTTAGAGAGCAGTAAGACACTTTTTCCCGCTCCTGCATTAGCAAGCATCACTCTATGGCCTCGACCCATATCATTAATCTGAGCCACCTGATAATCATCCAGATAGAATGTCCTATACTCTACTTCGTTACCATTTATCTCTTCACTCTCAGCAGGAAGTTCATCCGTTGTTTCAACGACTTCAACCTCATCCTTTTCTTTGAGTACCACCGTATACTCCGGTGCTAATCTTTCAAAGATTGCCAAACACTCCTCATCAGATAATCTAGTGAAATTAGAGTCATAAGGCATTCGTACATCATCAAAAATCCTAAGATCCTTTAAAAACTTAGGACGATTCTTTGCGGTTGCCGGAATGAAAAATCTGACAGCAGAATATGGTGCGAACGACAGTAAGGTATCCGCATCACACGAAGTAACCGGTATTTCTTCGTCGGGAAAAATAAAAATATGTTTGTATGGAAACTTTAATATTTTCTTATCACCACTTCTTGCAATCAAGAGTCTAGAATTCAAAAGTCTCTCATATATAGCTGGTTCAATCACTTTTTCCATCGCAAGGTATCCCATCACAGAAGCTGGATCCAAACTACCCTGGACTATGGAAAAAGTAATCAATCCTTCACTTGGGTTTATATACATTCCCATGTGTACTTTATCTGTAGCGAATCCTACCGGATCGATTCCAATCGCAAAGCACCCTTCTTTCAAATTACGCATTGCATTACGAAGCAGGAATCTTTCCGCAGCATTGATGTGTTCTTTTTTCTCAAATTCGCGTGGCCAAATCTTAACAGGCATCGTATATCACCTCATCCCAATAGTTTGCAATCCCTATTGTTCCTTTTCTCCGTCCTCAGGAATCATTTCCATAATGTCTCCGACATCACATTGCAAATGTGCGCAAATCCTTTTAAGCACATCCATTGAAACATCTTCATTTCTGCCAAGCTTCGCAAGTGTATTTGGACTCATCTCGATAGCTTCCAGCAAGTCCATCTTTTTCATGCCCTTGTCTATCAACAATTTCCACAGCTTGTTATAACTTACTCTCATTCTCTATTTTCCTTATCTGCGAATCGCATCAAACGGCCCATTTATGCCTACCGGACCATACAATAGTACAGAATAAATTATATCATGATAGCCTTCAGCTCTCAATAAGAAAGTTATAGAAATCTATAATTTCCTGAAAACTCATTTTTTGAAACCCTCCCACACTCCATTATCCACATTTCCTGTCCCAAAAAACGGACTTCAACTGGGCTTTTCACAAATTGGCAAGCAATGCATTTGTCCGACAAATGCGAAGCCCTGCTTGTTGGGAGTTGCTCCCAATCCCTTCAAACATCAGATTTTCATCTGCTGATCTACGCCCCGCTTCTCGGTGCTGAGTACTTCTGCCTAAAAGCCGGAAATAAAAAAAGCGGGGCACCCCACCGGATGTGATTCCGATGAAATGCCCCTTTAGACTAAAGTGTCTCTTCTTTTGTTTTTGCTTTTTCTCTCGCCCTGGTTTCCTCTTCTTTTTCAATATTCAGGAACCGCTCGATGTCGTATTTTGCTGTAGCGAAGTCCGTCATCTCCTGCTTGGCTTTTCGGTATTCCCGGTAAGCCTCTTTCTTCCTGGCAAGGAGTTCTGCGTATTCTTCGTTCAGCTGTTTGACTGTCGGAAGCTTCTCCACACCCAGCTCGGAAAATGCCTGCTTCGCCGCTTTATGAAGAGTGATTTCTTCGCGGTGAGCCTCAAAGAAGGCTTTACTGTACCCCGCCTTTCGGTAGGCCACATAGACATCCTTGGTCTTTGCATAATTCAAAATATGCGTCTTTAAGACCGATATCTCAGCCATCCTTTTCCTAAAGTACATTCAAAACTCCGTTTCCACTTTTGGACATTTTGTCCAGAAGTTGCGTTAATAGTTCCGTATTCAGTTTTCCTTTTCTCTTTTAGACATTTTGTCCAAAAGTTTTAAGCTACGATTTCCCCGACATCTTCCACCTCATCAATGGTGTCGTTGTTCCTGATCTTTGCATGGTACAGATTCTTTACATATTTTTCGATGTCAAAGGCATTCTTCTCGTCATAGTCAGAAAGCAAGTGGTACTGCTTATGCTTTGTTATATCAAACTTGTTGGAGAAAAATGGTCTTACTCCCCTGAGCTGCATAATACACTTGCCGCCATCCATGACTGCAATCTCGTCCTGACTCATAAGCTCTTTTCCGGTCTTTTGGTAATTCAGACCGTAGGACTGGCTCGTACCCCTCGTGTCCGAGGTATTATAAAGGTCAATGGTTTCTTTACCCAAAACTTCTGCCAGCTCTTTGAGCGTGGTCTTTTCCTTTCCACCAAGGAATAGTGTGGTATCACAGTTGCCCTCTATGGTATCGGCATTGTCCTTATAAATCGCTTTAAGCTGTGACTTTGACTGCAAAATAATAGAAGCTGAAATTTCCCGGCTACGGATTGTAGCGATCAGCTTCTCAAACTTTGGTATCTGCCCGAATAGCGATAGGTAAGCCTCTGGTGTTACCACCTCGGGCTTTTCCCCCGCTCCACACCGTGCGTGATAGTTTCCCATCACACGGCGTTCCATCGTCAGTAATCAATTTGTAGCACCTATATAGTCTTTGAATTGTATTGGTTGCTGAGTATTCCTTTACAACCTGATTTAAGGCATCTGCATCACGTGCTTTGAAGAAAATCACATACTTTAGTGGATCAACTGTCTTATCCTTAGTCACTGCAAAATCCACATTGTACTTCTTAGCAATTCGCTCAAAATCTCTAAGGCCTGTCTTGGAAACATCAATAGTAGATACTCCTGCATTCTGACCAATTAACTCTTTTACGCTTTGCTTTCCGTGTGGAATCTCGTTAGCCTTCTCCAGCTTCTTCTCTTTGCGGTGCCGCAAATACCAGGCAATTGCCTTTACAGCAACTCGACTGGTGAGCTTTGTTGTAGTGACAGCCAGGTTCACCGTTTTCTGCTCCACTTCTTCCTGCATCTTATCCCTCCCTTCTCTAAAAATTGGCAAAATAATAGCAGTGAAGACTTTTCCCCACTGCTATGTGTATTTTCTCTATTCTGTTTTCTCCTAATGAACCTCTCAGCTCCTAAAAACAACCTAATATTAGGAGTTGCTACTCAGAATCACTTCTCACGTAGAACGTAGCCCTTCCTGACCCTTTCTTTAGCAATACTCCATCATCAACCAGTTGCTTTAGTGCCAGTTCCACAGATTTTACGCCTATAGAAGGACATAACTCCACTATATCACTCTTGCTCAGCTTACCTATTTTACTGTAAACAGCTCGTCTGACAATCTCTTTTGCTGGAAGTTTTTCACTTACTAACTCCACTCTTTCTTCAAAATCTCTATACGCTGCTAGAATCACTCTCAGCATATATTTTACAAATGGAGTTACATCTTCCTTATTTTCATGCCAGCCTTCCTGGCATTCTTCTAATGCTTTGTAATAAAGCTCCTTATTTTTAGCTATTTTATTTTCTATTGATATATATTTTCCAACAACATATCCGCTTCTATAAAGCAATAAAGCTGTTAGCAAACGACTCATTCTTCCATTGCCATCGCCAAATGGATGTATGCAAAGGAAATCGTGAATAAAAATTGGAATTAATAGAATAGCATCAAGCTCTTCCGTCTCAATAATGTGATTGAAATTCTCACATATAGAATCTATTGCTCCTGGCGTTTCAAATGGAGCTAATGGAGTAAACAATACATGCTCTTCTCCTTTTTCATCTGTTGAAACAATCACATTCTGTGAAATCTTAAACTGTCCACCAATGCTTTTCTCCGTATATTTATACAAATCTCGATGAAGCTGCAAAATATAGTTTGATCTAATTGGAATATATTCATAGCTTTCGTGAATTGTATTTAACACATCCCTATATCCAAGGATTTCCTCCTCATCACGGTTCTTAGGAGTTGTCTTCTCCTCACACAGCTGCTTTAATCTAGTTGAAGTTGTACGTATTCCTTCTATAGCATTTGATGCCTCTGTACTCTGCCTTTTAGCTATTTCTACAAGCTTCTCCAACTCTTCTGGCTTCTGCCTAAGATATACTTCCTGCCTACCTTTATATTCATGAATCTGCGCAACAAGTGAAATAATCTCACTATCCCATGTTTTATTTTTTAAAGATGAATAATCAAAATCTCTCATAATGCATCTCCTAATTGTTCGTTTTTCTCCTAAATTATATCTCGTATTAGGAGATAATTCAATCTATAGGAGATAAATACTTTGTTAGTATTTTCATTTATAGGGATCTTATACTTCTCCAGGACTCTACTTTTCTATGTAGAACTTGTCGTACTCCTCGAAGAAGGCCTCTGTGTTAAGACTGATTCCGATGTTGCTACCAGCTGGTGTAACAGTCATAGCAATATATTTACTTTTAGCCATAACCAGAAACACAACGCCACCTGCAAACAATCCCCATATAAGATTTAATAATGGATAATTCCATAACTGCTGGATTCCAAGGATAAATCTATACTGTTGCTTTTTTCTGTTATGTCTCTGCTCATTAAATTCTTTATTGTCCATATATCTCCCTTCTTAGCAAGTAAGGGAATGGAATACCCATTCCCCCAGAAATATACTTAGCAACCATAAGCCAGATGAAATTCTTTTAACATAAAAGCGTTTAACTTCTCATGTAAACGGCATATATGCTGATATTTTCTGAAAATAATGCATTCAAGCGAGCGGTCGCTATCAACAATAAAATGATTGTTTTCATCACATGAACCATACTGCTCATCCTTCTCAATAAATGCCCAGTAGTCGGCATCATAAATCATCGGACGAATTATGCCATTTGCATATTCTGTAATCTTCTTATTCATTTCATCTGGAAGCTGATTGCTATACTGTCTTAATTCAAACAGCTTGTTGCTCTGAAAAGCTCTATCTTCATATCCTTTCAGAGCTTCAATCATGAGGATATGACATTCAATAAGCTTTGTTTCAAGTTCTTTATTCATTATTATGTTCTCCTTAATAGGCAAGCATCGGGAGGAGCATTTCCTCCCTTTGCCACCTTATAGTTATTTGTTACGATTAAGCCTTATATAACATCTCAACCTTACCCTTCATGTTGAAAGAGATTTCGATTGTATCGTTAATCTTGCAATCTGGTAACTTGATTGCGTCCTTAATGAAGAATTTCTCAGTTCTGAGACCTTCTACATTCTCATCTCTGAATGCACAGAAAATGTTAGTTCCGTTAATTGTCTCACCATTATTGTTGATGAAGTTTACTGGCTGTACACCTACGAGTTTAACCTGCATATAATTTGTTCTCCTTTCCGACCACCCTCGATATCAGAGTAAATGGATATGATGAAGCAGGAACTCGTATTTATGAAATAGATCTTTGTAGAAAAAGCATTAGAACGTATGAGTAATGGTCGAGCAGTTATTCTCATACAAGAAAATGCAGGCAGTGGCAATGGTTTGCAACGGTGTACAAAGGGAACATAATAAAAAACTTAATAATGGACTGCCAATC